>Ga0214919_10001016_pt1 | contig 47419 bp, 44 predicted proteins | sample LL1503_MetaG_FD_177994 | JGI IMG/M metagenome (GOLD analysis project Ga0214919, IMG submission 177994) | Freshwater microbial communities from Lake Lanier, Atlanta, Georgia, United States - LL-1503 | ecosystem: Environmental > Aquatic > Freshwater > Lake | place: USA: Georgia | collected...
TGGACGGCGAATCGCGTCTCAATGATAAATATATGAAACTGATTAAACAATCGACCGGCGGGAATGGGGAAATCGCAGATAGTGAAAATAAAATCATCCGGCGGATCGCCAAAGAAATCCTTATTGACAAAACACTTTTATATGCGAAGTAATATTATATGCGAAGTAATGTTATATGCGAAGTAATGTTATATGCGAAGTAATGTTATATGCGAAGTAATATTATATGCGAAGTAATATTATATGCGAAGTAATTAGGTAAGTATAGCATTTTTAGAAAAACTTACTTTATTTTTTTTGCAATGTTCCATTACAATAATAACAAATGGTAATATTTTTATAGCAACATGCATCTTTTTTACATAAATGACACGAATATTTATGATATAATACTACACCTGGTCGAAAACTGTCCACAATCTGATACAGATTAACCGTCCTAAATTCCTCAATTGGTATCTCATATGGATTGCGCTGAGAATATTTTGTATATTGTGTAATTAGACAATCGTGACACACCCGTGCTTTCTTTTGGTTCCAATCTTCGAGGTGATTATTCCCTTTTCCATTTGTAAAGCAACACCAACAGTTTTCATCATTGTATTCCATGTTAAAATGTATATTTATACTTATACTTATACTTTATAGTAAAATATTTTCAATTTTACTATAAAATGACAGTGCTTATGTTAGCATCAAATAAGACATATATTCAAATGAATTATAATAAATCCGGTTGATCTCTATAAGAATCTCTTTTAATACCACGGAGCATTTCATAAATTGTGCGTTTTCTTTTGCTTCATTACGTTTTTCCAATTTCTCTATATTAGCCAATAGAGCATTTCGAACTTCTTCTCTTCCTTTGGTCAATTTTGAAATAAATGCTTGTCCTTCTGGTGTGAGAAATTTATCATATAATTGAATGTTTAATTCAAGTGTTTTATCACTTTGATTTTTGATTTGTTCTATTACTGAATTGCACATTTCCTTTTCTCTTTGTTCTTTTTGTAATTGTTTTTTACGTTCAAATTCGTCATAGACATTGTGCAGAATGTCATCGTTCGTAGACATCGTAATATTATATAATTATTCACTGTATGAATAAAGTAATTCAATTTTATTTATATTTAAAATTGAACTAATTTAAAATTATAATTTTATAATAATACATAAGACAGAAAATGGCACAAAGCAGTCACATTAACGAAATCTTCAAATCGCGCCAACATATTGTGAATTTCTTGAAACGGCAAGGGTTTAATGTAGCCGATTACGAAAGTTTCAGCATTCACGAAGTAAACGCCATGTATCAAGCGAAACAAATGGACATGTTATTCAAGAAAGAGGACGGTTCGAAGAAGACCTATGTCAAATACCACACCGGAAAAAGCGCCCAAATAGAGAAAAGTCTACGACCCGTGAGTATTTACGAATATATCGAAGACCTGTTTACTTTAGAAGAAATTCTTAAGAAAGAAGATGATTTAATTATTATTATTAACGATGAACCTAACGACACCATTGAGAAAACGTTGCGACATATTTGGGAACAAGATAAGTTCTTTGTGAATGTAATTAGCATGAAACGGCTCCAATACAATATTTTGGATCACGACCTCGTTCCCCCCCATACGGTGTTAAATGCAGACGAGGCCAAAGCCATTCGCATAAAATACAACATTATGAATGATAAGCAGATGCCGGATATTTCGCGGTTTAGCCCGGTGTCTCAATTGATCGGTATTCGCCCGGGGGATATTTGTAAGATTACTCGGCCGAGCAAAACGGCGATCGAGACGGAATTTTATAGGATTTGCACTTAACTGCAACCTTTTATAGGCGAATCAAGTAGAAAAGGTTTCGCCAAAATATACTTTTATATGCGATATGAAAGTATATCGAAAATATTTTTTTATAAGTACATATTATAAATGAGTAATCCGCAAGTTATTGATTCGATTCTTGTTGGTAATAGCCCACGTGGCGTGGCAACAGACGGTACGTATGTCTGGGTAACTAATGCTAATAGTAATACAGTGTCACAAATTCAAGTATCTACTGCTACGGTAATTAATACGATTTCTGTTGGTAATGATCCAAATGGTGTGGCAACGTATGGTCCGTATGTCTGGGTAGCTAATTTTGGTAGTAATACAGTGTCACAAATTCAAGTATCTACTGCTACGGTAATTAATACGATTTCTGTTGGTAATAATCCATTCACGGTAGCAACAGACGGTACGTATGTGTGGGTAACTAATTATACTAATAGTACAGTGTCACAAATTCAAGTATCTAGTGCTACGGTAATTAATACGATTACTGTTGGTACCTTGCCAGTTGGCGTGGCAACAGACGGTACGTATGTCTGGGTAACTAATTCTAATACTAATACAGTGTCACAAATTCAAGTATCTACTGCTACGGTAATTAATACGATTAATGTTGGTACCTTGCCAGTTCGCGTGGCAACAGACGGTACGTATGTCTGGGTAACTAATGCTAATAGTAATACAGTGTCACAAATTCAAGTATCTAGTGCTACGGTAATTAATACGATTCCTGTTGGTACTTTTCCTATTGGCGTGGCAACAGACGGTACGTATGTCTGGGTAACTAATGCTAATAGTAATACAGTGTCACAAATTCAAGTATCTAGTGCTACGGTAATTAATACGATTCCTGTTGATACTTATCCTGTTGGCGTGGCAACAGACGGTACGTATGTCTGGGTAACTAATTCTGATACTAATACAGTGTCACAAATTCAAATTGCGCCTCCCCAGCCAACTTCCAACATCTGTTTCCCTGCTGGGACACCCGTGAAAACCGACCAAGGTATAATTAATATTGAATTAATTGACCCTACAAAACATACTATAAACAATGAAGCCATTTTATACATTACAAAAACGGTCACCCTTGATAAATATCTCATTTGTTTTGAAAAAAGCAGTTTATCAAGAAATATTCCCGATAAAAGAACCATCATGTCGAAGGACCACAAAATCAATTTTGATGGACAGTTTGTCCCTGCCGAACGGTTCTTAAACTATTCGAGAGAAGTGAAGAAAGTGCAGTATAGAGGGGAGGTCTTATACAATGTCCTTTTAGAGCACTATGGTACCATGAATATCAATGGTATTATGTGTGAAACTTTACACCCGGAGAACATTATTGCGAAGTTATATACTAATAATTATAGTGAGAAAGATAGAAACGTCTTAATTGTGCAAATGAATGATTCTTTAAAGCAGAAGGATTTAGTTAAATATAAAAATGTTATTCAGAAATTATGTTAATTAAATAAAAAATAGTAATTATTATTAAATTATTATTTTTAGTGATAAATGCACATCCAAAAGTTTACTGCAAAACTCGTGTCCCAATCTAAACGTCTAAAAATTATCTCTCCGTCTGCATGACCACGTTCAGCGCAAATAAATTCTGTTTTATATTTCCACGTCTTCAGCAATTGCTTTTTAAATGGGTTATGTCTTATATAGTCCAGTCCGGGCCACAATTGGGCATGTATATTCTCTGTGGTTTCATAAAATCCATTACCGGAATTGGTCGTGTCTACCAGCGTCGTCAATTCGTTAAAATATCGTTTTGCTGAAGCAAAGTCAGCAATTTCTTTCAATAAGGGTTTATTTTGGGTGTTATAGGTAAAGCGCTGTATTTTCTCTCTGATTTCAAAGGGCACGGACTGCAGTAATTGGATAAGAGTTGCGTCGGAATCCATGATGTTTAGTAATACTATAGAGATATATTAGCAATATCGATTCAATTTTACAACCTTTTAGGAAAAGGTTCAAAAGAAAACAAAATACAATCTTTTCTACTTGCTTCGCTGATAAAGGTTGAATTTCGTTTTCTTTTGAACATATCCATCGGTTGGTGTGGTTTTGCTACACTTTTGTCAAAAGTGTATATAATGGAACGCCCCAGTCATTTCAAAGATCTCAATAATGAATTAACCCAACGCTACAATATAATTATCGCTGAAATTGTAAAAACCTACCCGAGTTATAAAGCCAATAATAACTATGAAGATGGTTATAAAAAAAATATTAATAATCTAGAAAAATTACAGGGAGAATTATTCTTATTGAAAAACAATTTGAATAAATCGACCGATGAACTCCAAAAGGATATTAAAGAGATTGATGACAAAATCTATAATTTAGAAGAAGAGAATGTAAAGTTGCGCGGTGAATTAGCCTTATTGACGAATAGTGATAACGCGGCGCATGGGCGCTTAACTGATGCCAAGACCATGTATAATCAGAAATTGTTGGGGAATTGGTTACTCTTTTTCTCTTTGACAAGTGTGAGTTATCTGTTATACAGAAAATAATAACCTTTAGAAACAACCTTTTTTTAAAAGATTCGTTGTATATAATAAGAAATAGAATGTTCACTTCTCTCTTTAAAAGTTTAGGAATCTACTCTGAAGATAAAATTAAAGTAAAGAATGCTGATTTAAGACAAGGACAAGCCTTTGAGCATTATGAACATGATGTCACCGTCAATACTCTCCAGCGCTTATCCTTTCTCGAATTGACCTCCATGCCCGGTTTAATGTCTATTAACGAAGCATTCAACGGCGACGATTCCCTCCTCGCTAAAAATAAACATACGACAGATACGCTGACGCAAAATGAAGCCGACTTTAACAAAACTTTATCCGAATATTCGGCCCTCCAGAACAACCTCTCTTCTAGTGCTTTACATCACAACGCGAACCGGTCGGTCAACGATAAGATTATGGCAAATCTGGCCCATTTGAATAATAAGCTTATTGAAAAAGCGAAGAATATTAGTACTGACATGTCAAATTTAACCGTCGACGATGCAAATATGAAAAATTACATAGAGAGAAAAAGAGCCCATTTGAATAAATATATTTATACCTTGGATGAACAAAAGCAACAAATTAGAAATGTCAAAGACAACGGATCGACGGTTTCGGGCATGGGAGAGAACAGCAAATTAATACGCACTTCTAATCAATACCATTATTTGATGTGGTTTATTGTCTTTATAACCTTATTATGTCTCTTCATGTATATTTTAACGTCCGATTTGGTTACAAATACGTTGTCGGTTATTATTATGTTGATGGTGATTTTTTTACTGGCGCGGGCCATTTCAACCTTTTAAAAAGGTTAGTTTAGCAAGTATATTTCACTATTATTACCAATATTCCTACAGCTGCCCCAAGGCAAATCACAGTGGAACAGCAATTACAATCTTGATTACCTCCGCATCCCATACCCATTGATGCTGACGTCGGTTGTGTAACAACTGGTTCAATTTGTTTTCCTGTCGTATCGTAAGAAGGCATTTCTTGTAAAGATTCAGGCTTTAAGTATGTAATAATAATTTTATATTATTATATTCAATTTTATAATAAACGCAATTTATATTTGGTCAATCTACTTCGTTTGAACCTTTTCCAAACAGGTTGTTTTTGCTACACTTTTTTTTAAAAAGTGTTATATATAAATGACAACTGAAATAATTTTAGTGGAATTAAATGTATATGAAAAGAATTTGAATTCGTTATTAGCAAGTTATGAAAGTATGCATGCGAATTATCTCAATAGTGCCAGAAGTGGAAATATTGGAGAGAGTAAAGCTTTATTAACAAAATTAGAAAGTTTAAATCAAGAAATCCAATTATTAAGTTTGGAAATAAGTAATAAAATAAACAGTATCAACGATAAAAATGATTATGGAAAATATAAAGACAGCATATCGCAAAAAAAGACTGATTTAAATACTTTAAACGATAAATTGATGGTTGATGAAAAAAACATTAAAGATTTGATGTTCGATACAATTGATTTAGACGGAAAAAACGAAAATTTAAGAGTTGAACATAAATCGAATATTTACTATATTTTATTTTATGGTGTAGTCCTCATTTTAATAATTGTTTATATAATGCGAATGTTTAGTTCTAGTGAGGTCGACCCCTTAGAAAATATAATGCTGTTTTTAGGCATATTATTATTAATTTACACATGCTGGGCGATTATTATTAACGGGGTTTCTTCCTTGACCGACACTGCTAAAAATAATTTTAATTATGATTCCTCTTCATTGTTATATCGAATGGTAAATTAAAATATATTATTATATTTTAAATATATAATAATATTATGGATTTTCTTACAAATTGGTTTCAAAATATAAATGCAAAGGCAGAGAGTGCCAATAATAAGCAAAGCAATAATAAGCAAAGCGACTGTAAGCCAATCAACTATAAGGAAAGTCACTATAATCAAAACAAATACAAGACATGTATGTTAGACCAAGGGAAGAAATTAAATAATAATCAATATAAAAGAGCGGAAGCCTTGTCAAGCAATGTAGGAGTTATGAATGCGCCGTTTGGCTTATATGAAGGATTTATTAGTAGTAATATGACAAACTCAAAAAATGGCAGTCAATTGTCGGATACGACTACTCTTAGCGACGATTTCAACAAGAACATAAAACGCTATGAGACGGAAGAACCGATATTTATTGATGAAACGCGAAATTTTATGAAGTTAAACGACCGAAATAAAAATATAAAAGATGAAGCAAATTTATATAAATATGGTGATAATAATTCCAACGAAATTACTTATGTGAAAGAGGGGTGTTATAAATCCGCTGGCGCTTCTGGACTAGAATATCAATCGGATATGACGGATGTTAGCGTAAATACCTGTAAAATGAAGGCGTCAGATTTGGGTTACAGTGGGTTTGCTATTAGAAAGGGAGCCGGAGGGCAACTGGGATGTTATTTAACTAAAAATATAGAGGGAGGGAAAAGTGGGGGTATTGCCACGAAACCGGTCACTTCTTTTGCTTTTCAGAAGAGTACTACAGCAAATAAAGGTGGTTTATTACCGAATGGCCAAGTGGGAATTTATAACAACAATGTAGATACTGAATTGGTGACAGATTTAACTGCGAGAGCCGGGTGTGAATTAAAAGGTGGTAATGTCTTAATAAATGATAAAACGTTAGTGGCGTCATGGGGTTCGAATTGTAAATAGAATTGTATTTATTAAATGAATTTAAATATAAATTGATTTATAACTTAACTGAAATGGTAAATGATAATACCTTTATTAACAACATGGCAACTGCAAGTGCAAAAGTGACTAGTGCAAAAGTAAACGGTGCAAAAGTAAACGATGCAAAAGTGGCTAGTGCAAAAGTGACTAGTGCAAAAGTGGCTAGTGCAAAAGTGACTAGTGCAAAAGTAAATGATGCAACAGTAAACGATGCAAATAAAATGGCTAGTGCAAAAGTGAACGACATTATTAACCCTAACGAATACATCGAAGAACCCTGGGACATTATCGGGTCTTATTTTAAGGGCAAACATTTAAAGCAATTAGTGAAACATCAGATCGAATCCTTTAATCTGTTTGTCAGTCAACAAATCCCCCAAACCATAGATATGTTTAATCCTGTTCCCATACGCTCTGAACAGGATTATGTGAAAGAAGTCGACAAATATATCCTCGAAATGTTTATTATGTTTGAGAACTTCAAACTCTACAGTCCGGAAGCCCACGAGAATAATGGCTCCACGAGTACCATGTTCCCCAAAGTCGCGCGCGAACGCAACTTCAGTTATTCCGGCAATATGACCATTGATATTAAAATTAAATATATTGTCCGCCGGGGAAAAATGCTCGAATTAGAAGAAACCTTTTACAAAATTTTCCCGAATATCACCATCGGCAAATTGCCCATCATGTTGAAATCCTCCGTGTGTATTTTGGAACATTATAAGCATATTCCTCACACGGTTACCGGGGAATGTAAAATGGATTCTGGTGGGTATTTCATTATCAATGGCTCGGAGAAAACCTGTATTGGCCAAGAACGCGCCGCCGAGAACCGCGTCCAATGTTTTAATGTCTCGAAAAATAATAACAAATGGAGTTGGCTCGCCGAGATTAAATCCGTCCCCGACTTCAAATGCATTTCCCCAAAGCAAATCTCTATCACCATGGCCTCAAAAAACAACGGCTTTGGGTTTGGCCTCTCGATTCAAATCCCCCGGGTGAAAAATCCCATTCCCTTATTCATTATCTTCCGGGCTTTGGGCATCATTAGTGACAAAGATATTTGTCAAATAATCGCCCTCGATACAACCAATACCTTACTCATGACGAGTCTCCAGGGGTCGATTGTCGAAGCCAACAAATGCTTAACCCAAGATGCCGCGATAAAGCATTTGATTAGCCAAGTCATGTACACGCCGATTAATATGGATAAGGAAACGGGCATTCAGAAAAAACACGAATTCGCCCTCGATGTCTTAGACAATGATATCTTTCCTCACTGTCGCACCAAAGAACAAAAAATATACTTTCTAGGTTACATGACGAATAAACTTTTGAAATGTTCACTCGGCTTAGAAATACCTGATGATCGCGATTCCTATATGAATAAACGGGTGGATACGACCGGCATCTTACTCAACAACCTCTTCCGCAATTATTTCAATAAAATGGTCAAAGACATGCAAAAACAGATTATTCGCGAAATAAACACGGGCTCGTGGCGCTCGACCGAAGACTATAATTCAATTATTAATATGACCAATATTTATAAAATTGTCAAATCGACGACCATTGAAAACGGCATCAAACGTGCCCTGTCAACGGGTGACTTTGGGGTAAAACAAATCAACAGCAATAAAGTCGGTGTTGCGCAAGTGTTAAATCGCTTAACCTATATCTCGAGTTTGAGTCACTTACGCCGCATCAATACACCCATCGATAAGAGTGGCAAACTGATTCCCCCGCGTAAATTGCACCCGACTTCCTGGGGTTTCTTGTGCCCGGCCGAAACGCCAGAAGGAGGCAGTGTCGGGGTCGTGAAAAATCTGAGTTACATGACCCACGTCACGACGTCAAGTAACAGCGAACCCCTCTACGAATATGTGCAACCTTATGTGATGACTCTGGAAGCCATGCTAAAAGATAACGCGGACATTAGTAAAGATGTTAAACTCTATATAAATGGGGCGTGGTTAGGGAATGTTAACGAGCCACTAAAAGTCTTCGAACTCCTGAAGGAGAAAAAACACAAAGGGATTATTAATATTTATACCTCGATTATTTTCGATATTCGCCGGAAAGAAATTCGCATATGTAATGACGCGGGGCGGTTGATGCGTCCTTTACTGCGGGTGAAAGATAATAAACTCTTGGTGACACCGGAAATTATTGCTCGAATTCGTAAATTGGAACTCAATTGGGACGATTTATTGACTGACTGTAAGCTAGCGGAGGCCATTATCGAATACGTCGACGCCGCCGAGCAGAACTTCAGTATGATTGCGATGACACCGAGTATTTTAACAGACACCAATGCCAATTTCCTGTATAAATATACCCACTGCGAAATTCACCCGAGCACGATCTTTGGCATTTTAGCGTCGTGTATTCCGTTTCCCGAACATAATCAATCGCCGAGAAATACCTATCAATGTGCGATGGGGAAACAAGCGATGGGCATGTATGTCACCAATTATGATATGCGTATGGATAAAACAGCGTATGTTTTAACATATCCCATGCGTCCTTTGGTCGAAACGCGCATCATGAATATGATTGAACTGAACCAAATCCCGTCGGGATGCCAAGTCATCGTGGCGATTATGACGCACTCGGGGTACAATCAAGAAGATAGTATTCTCTTTAATAAAGGCTCGATTGACCGGGGATTGTTTCAGGCCACTATTTATCATACCGAAAAAGATGAAGACAAGAAAGTCAACGGGGATGAAGAGATACGTTGCAAACCCGATAAGACGAAAACGAAGGGAATGCGCTTCGGCAATTACAGTAAAGTCAATGAAAATGGGGTTATTCCGGAAAATACACTCGTGGAGAACCGCGACATTATTATTGCGAAGGTGGTGCCGATTAAAGATGCCCGGAATGATCACACGAAAGTAATCAAATATGAAGACCAGAGTAAAATTCACCGGACCAATGAAGAGACGTATATTGATAAGAATTATATTAACCGCAACGGGGATGGGTATAACTTTTGTAAAGTGCGCCTCCGCACGGTGCGAAAGCCGATTATTGGCGATAAATTTAGCTCGCGTCACGGGCAAAAAGGCACGATTGGTAATATTATTCCGGAGTGTGATATGCCCTGCACGGCGAGTGGGGTGAAACCAGATATTATTATTAATCCCCATGCGATTCCTTCGCGCATGACCATTGCCCAATTAAAAGAAACTATTTTAGGCAAAACTTTATTGCAGTTGGGTTTGTTCGGGGATGGGACGAGTTTCGGGAAATTCGATGTGAAAGATATTTGTAAGGAGTTGCAAAAAGTCGGCTATGAGTCGAACGGAAATGAAATATTATATAATGGGCTAACGGGGGAACAATTGGAGACGTCCGTCTTTCTCGGGCCGGTGTTTTATCAGCGCTTGAAACATATGGTGTCAGATAAACAACACAGTCGGAGTATTGGACCGATGGTAAATCTGACCCGCCAACCGGCGGAAGGGCGTTCCAAAGATGGTGGGTTGCGGTTTGGGGAAATGGAGAGAGATTGTATGTGTTCGCACGGGGCATCGCGGTTTACGAAAGGGCGGATTTACGATGCCTCTGATGCCTTTAGCGTGCATGTGTGTAAGAAATGTGGGATGATAGCGTCATACAATGATGAGAAACATATACACTTGTGTAAAATGTGTGATAATCGGACAGATTTTGATTATGTCGAGTTGCCTTATGCCTGTAAATTGATGTTTCAAGAATTACTGACGATGAATATTGCACCGCGGATTATGACTTAAACAAACAACCTTTTAGAAACAACCTTTTAGAAACAACCTTTTAGAAAAGGTTGCACCAAAAAACAACCTTTTAGGAAACAACCTTTAGAAAAGGTTGCGCCAAAACCAACCAAATATAAACCCAAAATTCAATTTGTTTACGGTTAAATTTTGGCACAACCTTTTAAGAAAAGGTTGTTTTTTTTTAAAAAGTATATATATAAATGCCAATCTTTCAACCAAATCGATTTAATTTAAGTTTATTAGGTGGTGGTATTCCAGGAGGGCAACCCCGTTGGGGGTTAATCGGGGGCGGAGCCGGTGTTAATGGTGGCTCGGGTATGGAGGGGGGAAGTTCGAGGTCCACTGATCGCACTATTTTACGCCGGGCTATGAATAATGCCTACCCTATTAATGCAGTTATCACGCCCTTCCGGGCCTCTTTAAATGCAGGTGATATTGCCGGGACGGTGCATTCAAATCCCTCGAATTTATCGCCCGGTTCGAATCAAGTGACAAGCGCCCGTATTGCAACGCAACAAAGAGCCTTTTTTGGCGGGGTACACAATGACGGCGGGTCTTATTATTCCGGCAATTCCCGTTATGTTTATGATAGCTCGGACTATGTACGATACAAGAAACTAATTGCCGAAAATAAAACGTATAACGATTTAAGCTTTGGGGGTGACAATAGCAACGGTTCGTATGTCGCTCGAAGAAATGTGAGACGATTTTAAAACAACCTTTTTAGAAAAGGTTGAACCAAAACAACCAACATTTTAAAACAACCTTTTTAGAAAAGGTTGAGCCAAAACAACCAACATTTTAAAACAACCTTTTTAGAAAAGGTTGAGCCAAAACAACCAACATTTTGAAACAACCTTTTTAGAAAAGGTTGAGCCAAACCCGACCTTAATTAAACCTAAATTTATTAGTAAATTTAGGTTTAAATTTTGCTGTACTTTTTATAAAAGTACTATTTTTGCTGTACTTTTTATAAAAGTACTATTTTTGCTGTACTTTTTATAAAAGTACTATTTTTGCTGTACTTTTTATAAAAGTACTATTTTTGCGCAACCTTTTCTAAAGGTTGTATATATAATGTCATCTCTCCAACCTTTCGAAACAACCGGACCGGCGAGTATTCCGCTTAAACAAGCCGATAATAACAACCAAACCCGTGCCTTAATGGGTATGCCTTTCAAGCCGAATACGATGGCTCAGGGCAATATGTTTTCGATGTTTAGGAAAGCCTATATTAAGAAATCTGGTGGAGGAGAAGGTTTTTTTGACGCATCACAATATATTGAATTAAAAAAAATAAATGCCACCGGGAAGAGCTCCACCAATGTTATAAATGCCCCGAATTATATGTCGTTTAGTGGGGTGGATCCGAATAGCGTGAGAGATGGGAAACGGTATTGTAGGGCAGGGGGATGCGTAGCACCGAAGAAAAAAGGCGCGTATTAAATATAATAAAAGCATTTATATATTTACTTCGTTTACACTTTTTTTAAAAGTGTAATATATAAATGGAATCATCATCATCAACAAGTTGGTTTGGAAGTTTAAAGGACAAGATGTCTAATGTATATAAAAAGGCGAAAGATGCCGTCTCTTCTAAGCCGGAAAGTACTCCTCTTTTACCATTAACAAGTGGGGGCTCAAAAAAAAAACATAGAAAAAATAAGAGAACCAAGAGAGTCCGTTTTAGCAAAAGAAATAAAGTTTATAAATATAAGACAATGCGTAAGCGTAAGTAAATATAGGCGTAAGTAAATATATTTTGCTATACTTTTTTAAAAGTATTTATAAGTAAATTTTGCTATTTAGATAAATTTACTTATCTTTTTTGAAACATTTTTAAAAAAATATACAAAACTAATACCGTCAAGGAACTATAATAGATTTTAATCAGACCATCATCCGGCATGAGACTATAATCTTGTTTATTTTTATTTTTCTTATAGGTCTTATTATATTTTGTCATATATTTTCGATATTCTTCCGAATCACTGAGTAGGGTAAAAGCTTCTATGTTTTTTATCGCCGGTTTAACACCACCCGGAAACCATTTAGCATTCATATTTGTGATATCATTGTTTGTTACATAGCCGGTTTTCATGGTTTTCTCGTTATTTACACTTATCGTCTCCATTTCGATCAATTGACATTGAGGGGTAATTCCTTCCATAAAGGCGCCAAATATCTGCATCGGATTAATCTGACTTAAATTACTTAAAGTGCCGGGGATTAATCCATACATACCATCCATTTCAACCCCTGTAGCGTTACTAATAAAAGGAATACTGCCGTCCGGGACATTATTTACATAGAGAGAACGGGGGACTTTATTACCGGAGGCCGTGTCTTTACATGTCGCGCCAGTTTCGAGAAAAAATTTATTACCTAAAGGATTACCAGTTGTTGAGGCCCCGCTTTTGCCAGTGGATAATAATGAAACATAACCAATCAATCCGGAAATATCATGCGTTATCGCATCAATACTCCCTTCAGCGCTCATACCCATCGCACTAGGGCTTTTAATGAATTCATAATATTTATAATCGGGCCCGAGAAATTTTTCTTCTACCGCTTTTGCATTAGCTGTTACACTTTTAAAGAAATCAGACATGTATATATTATACTTTTTTAAAAAGTATAATAGATATAGTAAAATTAAAAGCATAGGTTTAGTTTAAACCGGTTACAGATGGAATAGGTTCCTTGGAGTTGGGGTCACGCCCGGTTAACTGTTGGGCGGATTGGGTAAATTGGTCGCCCATGGCGGCGATTCCGGCCGTATTTTGCGCCACCTTCGGTTCTAATGCAGTAACTTGTTGTTTTAGTTGGTTCAATTCGTCAACTTGCTCTTTTAAATAATTGATATTAGCAGCATTGAGAGTGGCTAAATATAAAGGATTATCGTTAAGCCCGGGGTCAGTATAGGTAGATTTACCCAAATTAGACACATTATTAGAGCCAGTATTAGCAGAGCCAGTATTAGCAGAGCCAGTATTAGCAGAAGCGTCACCCATATTTTCTAAGCCTTCTCTAAATCTTATCCCTAAATAAGAGAGAAACCGCATAAATAATCCTGATAAATAAAGTATTATCAGTATTAATAATAAAACAATTAATAAGTTTATTAGGATCATGTGTTACTTATATACAACCTTTAAAAAAGGTTGCGCCAAAACACAACAACCTTTAAAAAAGGTTGCGCCAAAACACAACAACCTTTAAAAAAGGTTGCGCCAAAACAACAACCTTTAAAAAAGGTTCAAACGAAGTAGACTGGACCAAAATACAACCTTTAAAAAAAGTTCAAACGAAGTAGACTGGACCAATACACAACAATTTTTACATTTCAAATGTCGATTTTTATAGAATAGAATAAAATATAATTATATTCTATGAAAAATAATACAAAAAAAATAAATAAAAAAAAACACAAAAAAACACAAAAACAATTTTTGTATAATCCTAAAAATCCGAAAAAATCATTTGATGTATATATTGATAAAAACCCAAAAGATACAATACATATAAAATATACAACCTTAGAAGATGTTAAACATACTATTGATAAATTAGAAAAATTATACAAAAGAAAAAAATATTCACATAAGCGTATATGGCAAGTGGGAATGATTTTAAAGGTTCGTTTAGAAGTATTAAAACTAACAAAACCAAAACAATATGCTTTAGCAAATAAATATTTAAAATTTTTAGGAAAACGAACCGAATTAGGTGAAACAGAGAGATACAATATTTCATTTAAATATTAAATAAATTCTCAGTTTGAAATGTTAAAAAGGTATATTTTTGCGAGACTTTTCTAAAAGTATATTTTTGCGACACTTTTTCTAAAAGTATATTTTTGCGAGACTTTTCTAAAAGTATATTTTTGCGACACTTTTTCTAAAAGTGTTTTTTTAAAGGTTGTATATAAGTATGTATCTTGTTAGACAACCATTTTCCTGGAAAGGCGTTTCCACAAATAGCGCCGTCCCGAATTATTCGCGCCCCCTCGACGGCTCTGAATCATATCCCATTGGACCCAGTTTTGGTGCTCGCCCGATTAAGCATTGGCGCAAACAATTAAGTACGGTGCATAATAGTTCCCGCGCACGGGCCGGTGTTGGCATGCCGATGGATTTACCTGGCGGTTCTGTTTATTTAGGCAATACCGAAGCAAATACAAATTGTACAAATTGTGTAGATAATTTAACTAGTAACAATATTAATGGTGAAGAGACCACCGGCCTAAAAGAAAACATTGTTAAATACGATGATACAAATTTTACGACCACCCCCGCGGACAGTCTCTACGACTGTGTCAACAATAAACCGGTGTGTGTTGCCTGTAATCCGGAAAATAATATTATTCGCCGGGCAACCACGGTCTTAAGTAAGAAATATTACACGGATACCAAAGGCTATTTACAGAGTCGGTGTATAAGTTATAACCAAAAACTCTCCGTCAATCCGGTGCCCGGCGTGCAATATTTTAACGCCCAGCACCAGCCATTGTATCCGACCGACGCCTTAGATGGCCCCCAGGTACGGGCTACGCAAAATTGTTTTACCAATTGCAATACCTGCACGGGTTGTGCGACGTGCACTAATTGTAACGTCGGTTGTACTGACTGCAACAATGTAGCGAATTGCGTCAATTGTGCCAATAATAACAAGTGTACTCAAAAACCCAGTATAACAATTTATAAACCGAATAATGCTCAATACGCCGTTCAAGGCGCCGTGTCGTCCAGTGCCCGGATTGATCGTTTGAAATACAATACTATTACGACCAACGGGGGGTCCTTTTATTCGGCCTGGGGGTCAGCCGGGGCGAATGCAGGTCGGTATCAGGGCACCCAAGATGGGCCGTATTTTTTGAAGAGCAAATACTATAAATGCGAGCCGGCGCAATTTCATAAAAACGGCAATAAACGAATATGTCCACCCCAGCCGTTTAACTGATTTATTTTATATGCTCCTATTTTATATGCTCCTATTTTATATGCTCCAATTTAATCCAAACCTGTTCGTTTTTATCTCCGCTTAATACGCCTTTAATATTACAATTATATTCAGGAAAAGGAATATTTAATTCACTTCTCTCCCCGGTTTGAATATAGACTTGTAATTGTGTATACAATAACTTAATACTTTCAAAATTGGTGGGTCCTAGGCGGAGTTCATTTAATTTCTGGAGCACAGGTTTTATCGCTTGTTGACGTTCTAATAAGGATCTGTACATTATTATAATTAATTTTATATTTTTAAATAGGAAATTATAAAATTGAAATACTAATATTTAAAATTATTATAAGTATTTCACAATCAAGTCCAGCAATTTAAATAAAAATGACGACCATGATCTATTTCAAAGTTGATAAGCTGTATGGCGGGTATGCGCCTGTACTGGCGTATTATAATGAAAATAAACCGGAAAGCGCACAACTCTTGTGCGAGGCAAACGTGGCCGAAGGTGGCTTTGAAATAAAGTTGAATGCAGAGGAACTCGCCGCCCGTATGGAATATTTACGTGACCGAGACAGAATGTCCGACTATAACGACACGGTAAGGCAATTGCGATTTTCAGGAGAGAATTGTTTGCGCAGTTTGCCCTGGTATGCGGGATTTACCCGGGAAGAAACGGCACTGCTATTGCGGGCCTTGCAACATTCATTGGGCGCTGGAAATGTCTCAATGGATAAGGTAACAATGGATAAGGTAACAATGGATAAGGTAACAATGGATAAGGTAACAATGGATAAGGTTATAAAATATAATTATAACATTAATACTATAATAACAAGTTAAATTGAAAAAAATTTGAAAAAATAAAAAAGTTAAAAATAAAAAAAATAAAAAAAATACATTAATTCAAATATCTGTCTGTGTTGTGTTTTTTTATATCGGTAAAATTAATATACTCGCAATCCATAACTTTATCAAGACTGCGATCATTCAAAATTAGACTGTCATCAGTAACCGTTAAGTTTATTTTATACGTAAACAATTTTCTATTTTCATAAATAATCGAATTATTGAGTAAGAGGGTAGCTGTGTCATTATAATTAACTAATTCCAGTGTATTTACATTATGAGGATGTAATGTACATACAACCATGCTTTTATTTACTAAAACCATACCATTATGCCATATTGCGGTTGGCTTTAAAGAAATATTTAAAACTTGTTTGCGAATTGTGTCATAACCGCCCCTAATAAAAAACGACATGTTTTATATATATAGTAGTAACGGTTTAAATATTAATTTGATTAAATAATATAATACAATGGATACTGATATATTACCCGCCCGCTTCCCCATTACTTCTAATGATGCAACTGATACCCTACGACATATTTATAATGTTACGACAAACTGCTCAGGCATAAATATTAATTATATAATGCAAATGGCGGAGAATATTACAAAGCGAAAGCAGACGTGGTTTGGTACCTTAGAAGCCCCGACAGATATTGTTGTCATTAAACAGATCATTGGCAAAAATGGGTTTCATTTGAAAAAATTTACCAGCAAATATGGGGTCGATTTGATATGGCATGACCGCGTCACGAATATATTTATGGTCTGGGGAAATAAACCCTGTTTGATCGGTGCGTTACATGCACTCAAACGACAGATCAAGCGTTTTCTACTTAAACAGGAAAAAGACCTGGAGGCATTAGAACAAATGGCGCGGAGTATGACGACATTGGATGTTAGGGTTGATATTAGGAGACAGAGAGAAGAGGAGGATTGTGAGAATGAACCGGCGTGTAAGAAATTTAAAAACAACTTTTAGAAACAACCTTTAGAAACAACCTTTAGAAAAGGTTGCGCCAAATTCCAACCTTTAGAAAATGTTCAAACGAAGTAGACTGCTCCAAATTCCAACCTTTATAAAATGTTCAAACGAAGTAGACTGCTCCAAACCACAACCGATGGAAAGGTTCAAACGCATACGAAGTAGACTGATCCAAAATTAAACACTACGTTGGGTAATATATTTTGGCTCAACCTTTTTTAAAGGTTGGTTTTTAAAGGTTGCTATAATGTATATGAACACTTTAGTAAAGAAAAAACGCGATTTGACATTAGCCGGTGCGATTTTAACTGGTTTAGGCGCAACAACTACAGTCGTCGCTGGTATTGGGTATGCAATGTATATTAATCAAAATATTACCGATACGGAATACTTTAAATGTCTGGTTATTTTAAATATTGCTGGTTCTCCAGCTGATCTTGCCGCTGACGCCATTGCTTCAGCTACCGTAAACGCTAAGATTTCTACAAAGGTTATTGAAACACTTCGCAGTGTTGCGAATGCTGCAACCGGAAGTGTTTTTGGTATAAACGATCCAACTGCAACTAATGATACAACTTTTAAAGATCGTATTTCCATTGCGAATAAAGCATTTGCCAGTCTAAGTTTAGGAGAGAAAATCAATTTCTATAAATCTGAAACAACATATTGTAAATTATTTATTGAGAATTTGCAAACCAATAATGTTACATTGGAAAGCGCAAAAATTAAATCTTTACAAGATTTACTATCCGCAGCACAAAAAGAATTAAATATGCTCTATACGTCTATTGCTTTCTTAGCGGGTGTCGGACCCGGTTTAGTTATCGCCGGTATTCCAACCTTAACCGTAGGGTTGTTAACAAAAAATAAGTAATGTTTTATATACACTTTCCATCGGTTGGAATTTGGCGCAGTCTACTTCGTTTGAACCTTTCCATCGGTTGGAATTTGGCGCAACCTTTTTCAAAGGTTGTCTGTTAGTATACAATATTATCATTTATCCATTTTTTTATAGCCGTATATTTCGGTTGCATAATGGCATTTAAACCCGTCATATATGTCTCATAATGTTCCGGATTTTTATCCACTAGCAATAAGGTATTATAGAGTACATTCAATTCATGTGTGGTATAAATGTGACGAATTTTAATAAATACCTCATCAATGTCTTTTTTGGAATTCTCTGAATCGGCAGAAAAGACATCAGGCTTCTCTAGTATCGTCCGATACATTTGTAAGGTGTGTAATAAGGACGCTTGTTCACAATTCGCATAGGTCTGTAAGAGATTATCGATGCCTAATTTCCCTAGTGTGATTAATAACTCAAACAGATTGCGAAAATCGTCATTCTCCTCTCGCATATAGGCGTAAAAGCGGTTGAAACGCATAATCGCATTAAACAAGAAAAACACATCGTCCCGTTTATCGTGATTATAAGTGCGTAAAAGCCCCTGGGTCCACGTTGTCGTCTGAATAAAAATCAAATTATTATTAATAGACAATTTACTGCCTTTAGGATAAAACGCCAAAAACGCCAATTGACTCATGGCCTGTAGCGGTTCGAGAATAATATCAAAACGCTCTTTTTTATGGTCCTTTTTAAAGATATTATAGAAATTAACTAGAGCGTCCATTAATATCTACATATTAGAAAGGATTTAAACCCATTTATCCTTTGTATAATAAACATGAATTTCTCTTTTTTAGCAACACTCCTGGCCATAAGTTTTGTCAAACCAGTCCCGCCCACGGCTTTAACAACATGTAATAACGAATTATGTAATGCGCTCTACATGCCCACGACTGTGCAACTGGCGTCTTGTGATTGCAATGAGACAATGTATACCTATGTGTATCCACCAGGTTATAAGGAGATATATATTAACTATAATATGAGTTACCCAATTAGCCTCGATTTTTATCAAAATAGTACATTGATTGGCAGTTGTCCAGAAGACACATTTTGTGATCAACACGTTATACTTGATCCAAATTGCGAGTTCACTTCTATTATTATTGATGGCGATGATGCTACCGATGATGCTACCGATGATGCTACCGATGATGCTACCGATGATGCTACCGATGATGCTGACGCTACAGACGATAACAAAAATCGATATGATATATTGGTTTATTGATATATTTAATAAAGTTAAAACCCTTATTATATATATATTTACTATATACTAAGTTGTAATGTTAGATACTATTTCATATTATTTGTTAATAATTTATTACGAAGTACGTTTTTTGTTTGAAATTATGATGATATTTTGCAAACAATACTATAACAATAGTGGATCATTAAGTGATATTTTATACAATTCATTATGTATTTATGGAAATCATAATAATTTTCGAATTGTCAATACTGGAGTAGGTAAATATATAAGTGTTCAAAATAAAGACACCCAAACATATAGTATTGCATTAAATTTCGGTTCATACGATTATATGGGTATGACAAACAAATTATACAATCGCGAACATTTAGTAGATTTATATGATAAATATCAAATTCAAGCAGACCCGGAACTTATAAATAAGCTAGAAAACAAAATAACCGAATTCTTAGAAAAGAATACAGATATCAATGACACTATTGTGATTAATGGAGGTTATCAAGCAAATTCTCTCTATTTACCATTAATATTGGAATCCTATGATCTGGTTTTATCAGACTCGGACAATCATGCTTCCATCATAAAAGGCTTGAAACGGTCATCCAAGATACAGAAAAAAGTATTTAAACATATTTCAGAATTGGAACAGCTATTAAAAACTATGCGTATAAATTATAAAAACATTATTGTAATTGTGGAAGGGATTTATAGTATGCAAGGTTCTATTTTAGATTTAAATAAATATCTTGCATTAAAAAAAATATACGGATTTCATCTCTATATCGATGAGGCACATAGTTGCGGTTCCTTAGGACATAACCAAGGGGGGATATGCGATTACTACGGTTTTAAATCCGATATGGTGGAATATTTGATGGGTACTTTTTCGAAAACTTTTAATTCGCATGGCTCGTATATATGCGGACCTACTAATGTCATTAATAAATTGAAAACTTACCGCAATAATAAGGGCTATAATACGTATCCGGCGGTATCAACACAACACGTCTTGTCGATTTATGAGTATTTAGCAAATAACCATCTAGCAGTGTATAGACAAACGAATGACTTGATTACCTATGCCTATAATTCTATTATTACAAAGACGGGTTTAAAGGTAATTAGTAATCCAAGCTCGCCGGTGATATGTATACAAATAACTTATGGACAATTACAGCGCGTTACGCGATATTTTATCAAACATAATATAGCTATAGTATGCATTGGGTATCCGGCTGTTAAATTACCCTACAGTATTATTCGAATATGCATATCAACGGATCATACCTACGATGATATAGATTATTTAGTCTCCTGTATCATGTTAAACGCCGACATGTCGAAACTTGTGTTGCCTGCGAGAGAAACCCTGCAAATAGTGGATAATTCCTATGTTACAAATAAACCCATTAATTACACTTTGACGCATTTGAGCTTTGGTACTTCCGGACCCCCGGCTTTTTTTGGCTACTTAGCATTTACTGTATTATTAGAGGAATTAGTCAGTTCTATTACTAAAAAAAATACTACACTGTGCTTACCTCATGCTACTTCGGGTTATTACGATATATTTGAAAATATAGTGAAAAGATATGGGTATGTATATATATGCGTTAAGAATACCATTGATCCCTTTATATTAGAATGTATTAAACATCTTACTACGTGTAAAATCGTAAATGAACATGATAACATTGATAAAAATACTACACTTTATATTGATTATGAACCCACTGCTAATAAAAAACATTGCTTGAAAATTATGACAGATTTTAATACTAATACTAATATTGCTAATTATACCTTTGTAATTGGCTCATTTGAACAACTATGTAAGGGTATGGGATGTTTTTTATCCTACGATGAACATGAATATAGCCCGCTCCGCAAAAGGACAGTGCATTCATCTTATGTTTTCTCTGCGACTTTACCGGCGTATATAATTCACCATAATATTAGAGAGATATCAAATCAAATTTGTTAATATAATAGTATATTTATTATATCAACTTGTGCCTGTTTATCAACTTGTGCCTGTTTATCAACTTGTGCCTGTTTATCAACTTGTGCCTGTTTATCAACTTGTGCCTTTAATCGCATGTGTCGTTTTATTCATTAGAAAGATATTATTCGGCTGTACGGAAGCATTATACTCTATTTTATGCTGTTGACACCATGTAATGCATTTTTGTATATTATATTTTTTAATGACTTCGAGTTTATCATATTTACTATTATCAATTAAATTTAGGGTTGTCCCGATGTTTTCTACTTGCTGTTGTCCGAAAATAGCATTATATTCTTCTATCTTGTTGATAAAGTAATAGGGTAAATTAAATTGAAACAACGAATTTATTATATGTGGCTGTTTAACTGTATGTTGATCTGGTTCTGACTGTGTATCATGTTGCATATGGGCAATTATTTTAAAGAGCGAATTTATCAAATCATGCCGTGCTTTCTCGTCCAATTTAAATTTTTTACATATAATATATTTCTCCGAGTTTGCATAACGACTGGTATGCGGTTTAACAAAATGAACCGTTTCATAAATATTTGACAGCAAGAAAATTATATCCAACGAAATTTTACTAAAAGTATCAAACATTTTAATTATAAAACTGCCTCCTATTTTCTGTAAAGCTATTGCGAAACTCACCTGGCAAATAATAAGCGCCGCACTCACCATTTCTTGCGAATGATAATGAACCGAAAAATCAAACCCGCCGTCCCCTGTAATTAAATCGAATTGGCCTTTATAATTTTTAAAACAATGAATTAAATTCCGCGCATTCATTAAATCGCCTTTGCCGTCGAGGCCTTTTTCAATGATGACATTGGGATTCTCTTCCAAGAAATTTTTACTCTTGCGCCAACCGGGGACATTTTGGTTATGTTCTTCCAGTAAAGTCATCCCGTAATAGTAGTCGGCGGGATTTTTCCGTAAAAAAACCATCGCTTCAATAAATCCCCCGGGTCCTTCGGCTAAATGAAAGGTTTTACACTTATCCGCGGGTAAATCGGCTAAAATATTTAACATATTTGACATTTCGATCATTTTAAAAAAAGAACGGGATAAGGGTTTATATGCACAAATCGATTGCCGGGAATTAGGGACGGTCGTGTGAATAAATTCATAGGGATTCGTGTATTTTTTATATTTATCCCAGGACATTTCACATTCATCAATTTGTGCCTTTAAGGTGTTTAAGTATTTATGTAGGGTTTTGTTGATGATGACTTTTCCGGTGTTATTATTTGTATTTATATTAGCATTAGCATTAGCGTTAGCGTCAGCATAGGTCGGTACGATATATTTATGTAATTCTGTGGTATATACAATTGAAGGTATTAAGTAAGCGCTCATTAAGCAGGTAATTACATATAGAAGATAGTATTTAAACCTCTTTCACCAACCTTTTACCAACCTTTTAAAAAAAGGTTGAACCAAAATTACACCAAAATTACACCAAAATTACACCAAAATTACACCAAAATTACACCAAAATTACACCAAAATTACACCAAAATTATACCAAAATTACACCAAAATTACACCTGTCCAGCGGTTGGTTTTGGTTCAACCTTTTTAAAAAGGTTGGTTGGTTGGTTTAAAAGTCTGCTACCAGTTTCAACACCTTCTTTGTCTTGCCTTTGACTTTTACTGCCGAGGCCGCCGGCGCCGATGTGTCTTTTACTGTAGCCAAGACTTCTTCCTGTGCCCGTTTCGTCACCTCTTCTTCCGCTTTTTCTTGTAACGCCGTGCGATTGGTTAAACCCAAAAAGACATTTTCACTATCGACTTTGCGCACTTTCTTATATATAAAGTAGCGATTAAGGAAAGAGATCTGACGCTCACCCGCACTCATATTCGCCGCTTCTCTCATTTCCGTCGCTAACCGAGGATTTCGTTTCAAGTCATTATTCATTTGCATAAACAGATCCGTAAATAAACCCGTGCTTTGATTGATGGCGGCTCCTTTTAATTCTTCTTTTCGCAATAAGACAAATCCGTAATTCTCCATGAGTTGCGTTAAATAATCATAATTTACTAAATATTCACGAAAGGTTTTATTAATCGATTCTTGATACACGTCAATACCATAGCCCAGGCAACTAACATTATCCTCAAATTCATTGCGGTTATAACGTTTGGTGACTTCCCAGATTTTTGTTGCTTCTGTGCCTGTCCCTTCGACAATAGTCGTGCTCTCATCTTCTTTCACTTGTTTCAACATATTAAACATGACTTTACCATCGTAACTCGTGCCAATAAAGTAGCCCCCGACTTTGGTGACCTCCGATACATTCCGCAAGAAATTCTGTAATGTATCATTCGTTTCAAACATATAATGGATAGCAAACTGAATCGAGCAAATATCGAAGCCGTCTTTCCCTATCCCGTATTCTTTATAGACCCCTTGTCCCAGTTCCTTGGCGTCTTTTGCCCCTTCCCCGAAAACCGCTTTGGTAATTTGCTTATCTTTCTCCGAATACATTGCCTGGGCAGTGCGAATATTCACGCTGGAACTGCCGTTCACAAAGAGGGCATCCGGAATGTTTTTAAAATTGCGCTTATTCTTCAAAAATCGCGCACATGCACCGTCTAAACGATTTTGAATATTGTCCTTGGATATATCGATTCCAAAGACGAACCGGAGATTCGCGCTAATCCATTTTGGGAAATCACCGCCTTTACCCACCGCTAAATCGATGAGGGTATCGCCTCTTTTGGCTACACTATTGAGTAAAGATTTTTTCACATAACGGTTATGAAAATCCCGCAACGCTTGGGTGCTCGTTTTACTGGAGGTGCGATTATAATAGACATCATCATCTCCCGTAAGCTCCTCCGGAATGTTGACGCCTAAAGTGATCATTTCTTTCGTAATCGGGTTATGAATGGTACGCCAATTGCTGTTGGCCACGTGATAGGCATTGCCAAAATTCTTGATACCGGCCCGGAGTTCTGTCGTTTTATCGTAGCGGACTTTTAAGGGTTGCCAGCGCCACTGTTCCTCCTTGGTCACATCATAACTAAATTCTACAATCATATTATCTTCAATGACTTCCTTGTTCGAGGTCAGCATGACTTTTTCGTCGTTTTGACTCGGTTCTAAGAGAATATTCGCAATACCCGCCTTGGCGTCCGAGGGCTGGGTTGGGTAGAATTGCACCGGTTTATAACTATCTTCGTCATCATCCTCTTTAAAAACGGGTACTTTATCTTCAATGACATCTTGACAGGGATTAATATAACCGTGTTTCGGATTATTCTCGTCAAACCCCACCCGTAAAATCACGGTCTTGTATTGGGTCAGTTGCGTGGCTTGCGCAACGTTGATACCCGTTTCGAATTTATTCCCCACATAATCACTGCCATTGGCCATCTTCTTTACGCTAATTAGGAAATCGATAGTATTCTGTTCGACCGGCTTCCATTTAAAGGAATATTCCCAGGTGGTTTTCAGGGGCTTCACTGTTTCGCCGACTTTATTCGCACTGACCCCTAAATGTGCGGGTGTAAAGATGAGACCATCCGTATGGTATTCAAAGAGGCCGTCCGCGACTTTTTGCAATATCATATCGCACCCTTGAAAGATGGTTTGGTTTTCGTCCCCGGAATAAAAGGTTTTATGTTCGACCCGTAAAGGACTCGGTAAGGGGGTCGCGGATTTCTTATTTTTCACGACGGATTCCGGTAGTAACTTTTTAATGACGTTCACCAATACAGGCAAACGGAAGATTGTGGGTACGTTGTCTTTTTGGCTTGCTGTGCCTGTACCTGTGCCTGCCGTGGGAATAAACGCCTTCATGCGGAGATTTTCCCCTTTCAGATAATAGATATCAAACGCCGTATAGAGATTAATAAATACGCGGTCTTTGTTATACAAAATGTGTTCCCCGTCGAGTAAAGTATTGAATAAATCTTTGTTGCGTGTCACGGCGCCGGTAAATTGGACTGCCATATTGGTATTGATTAAATAGATTTTCCCCGACGCGGGGGCGATGTAGAGCAACTTCCGGTCCCCGTCGGCTTTATCTGTCACAGTATAATTAAGGCGAATATTGGGCACGTCCATATTACCGTTGAGAGGCATGATATTTTGCACCTCGAGGGTATAAGAGGAGGGACCGACGAAATTCTTGGGGACTACACGCAACATCTCCAAATCGCGTTCGGTCACCGGTTTTCTTTCTTTCTTTTCGGGGTGCCACAACAATTGCATATATTCGTAGAGCACCAATTTCTGTTCACTGTAGGCCACAGGATAATTGGTCTCTTGTAAACCCGCCAAGACATATTTGATCACTTGGTTGAGGGCATTTTGTAGTAAGGTCGGCGTACTAAACGGCGTACCAATACCCACCATAGAATTCATGCATTCAATTTCTATTTCATATTTATCTGTGCTGAGTAAAACCCCCGAGTCTTGAAAATTGTATTCCGGCACATAACTCTTCCCCTGTTTTTTCGATTCCTTCACAATACTCAAGTCGACGATAAAGGGGAAATCAGGGTGCTTTAAACTGTACCGGTTCAAGTATCTAAAGGTTTTCTTATTATCGTTCCATTTTTCTAATAAATCTTTCACCATATTTGCACTAGATGTGAGCTTATGTTCACTACTGAGGGCTAAGCGAAAGTTGAAATCGTCGACATTCACTGGATAGACGGGTTTATGATTTTGTTTGTAACCTTCTTTTTGTATAAAAGCTACACCGCCACCGACAATGCCGTCTAAACGGTTACTTTTACAATAAATTTGCACATTGTGGAGACCACTGATTTCCGTCCGGAGGTTGGAGAGCCGGACTTCGCCTGTGGTTATATCGGTGTATTCATTTTGAATGCGTAAGAGATATTTGTTGCTGTCCGGTGCCGTGAACCCGTGCGATAAGAGACCTTGAATAACCTGCCCATATTGGAGTCGATCGATAGGTTTAATGCCTCGTGTTCCAAACTTTACTTCTAATTCGAGTTCGGTATTGGCGCTGACTTTAAATAAATCGTCTAAATAAACTTTAATAAGGTTATTTAAATTCGCCATTTGTATATATTTATAACTGATAATATTTCTATTAGGTTTATTCAATTTTATAAACAACCTTTTAGAAAAAGGTTGAACCAAAAAACCCAACCGATGGAAAGGTTGAAACGAAGTAGATTGAACCAAAAAACCCAACCGATGGAAAGGTTGAAACGAAGTAGATTGAACCAAAAAACCCAACCGATGGAAAGGTTCAAACGAAGTAGATTGAACCAAAAACCCAACCGATTGAAAGGTTCAAACGAAGTAGATTGAACCAAAAACCCAACCGATGGAAAGGTTCAAACGAAGTAGGTTGAACCATAACCAACCGATGGAAAGGTTCAAACGGAGTTGATGTGTAGTTTCTGAAAAATTATACATACTCTTAACAACAACCATATAATATAAAATTGATTTATATATATAATCAAAAGTAATACATAAACAATGAATAATACAATGAATTTCACCGGTGGGATGGCTGATTTTATGCAAATGGACTACAATATGATGTCCTATAAATTTATTCCTATAACTAATCTTATACCTACCGCTTATCCTATGTCAATGATGGACTATCATAATTTTACAAACGAAGCAATGATATTATTTTGCATATTATTACTGGGTCTGTGCAATTATAGTACACCTAAACCGTTTGATGGCAAATACGATGATGAATATGATGAAGGCGAGCATTATGAAACAACACAACCAATCAAAAAGGAAATATCATTTATTAAAAGAACCTCATCGCGTATACTTAGTAAGCACCCGCACCCTTATGTCTTGTGCATTATTGATATGCAACCGGACGAGTTTGATAATGTAAAAATTGTTATAAAAAATGTGCTAAAATTAATTCGACAAGCTAAATTAGCGAAAGCATTTGTGGTGGTTGCGCAATATACAAATGCCGGTGAAACACATATGGCAATAAGAAAGGCACTTAAAAATTACCCTTACAAAGCCTATGGTTGGCATAATAAAAATAATAAAAGTCGGATAATTCAAACCATATTAAATGATCGGAAGATTTTTACCCGGGAGTTGAAAGTATGTGGGGTGAATACAGAGTATTGTGTGTGGGCAACAGTAAATGGTTTAGCTCGGAAATATGGCGTGCCGATAAAAGTTATTGAATCGGCATGCAATGGCACGGATAGGATTATTGTGGAGGCTTTGGAACATATGCGGACGACGTATAAAAATGTGGAAGTCATATAATGTTTTATATATTTATATATTTATAAAAAAATTTGCTACATTCTGCTTCTTTAAAACAAAATTGATTTGTTTTTTATTATTAATATTACAGTAATATTATAAAAATGTCGCTCATGAAAAAAAGTCAAAAAGTAATGATTTCCACAGTGCAAACCCGGGCGATGATTATTGCAGATAAACAGGTCAAAAAAGAAGCAGATAAAAAAGCAAAAGAGTTGGAGAAAGAAAAAAAAGCTCAGGAAAAATTTGCCGAGAAAGAAAAGAAGAAACAGGAAACCTTAATGAAAAAATTGAAAATTGCAGAGGAAGCAAAAGCGAAGCGGGAAGAAGATAAGTACACCCCCGATATTTTAAGAGTTAGATATACAATGTACCGTGATATGCACATTGCCACGGCGAAAATAATCGAAACTACTGGCCTTCCAATTCGGCACCAAAATCCTCCCGAAGATATTAGTGAAAATATTGCCAAATTTATAATTCAAAATTTTCAAAATGATAGCTCTTGTAAGTGGGCCAAAGCAATTGGAAAAAAAGGCGATCTCTCGTCGGAGAAATATAGTGCTTCGCAACCACCGGAGGTTAAATCATTCACCTCGGATGGTCCATCTTCCTTTGGCCCCAAGAAAAAATTTGGTGGTATATATTTCTTAGATATGCGGAATTGGTTAACTGATTCGTTCATCTTATGGTACGTTAATTTGACTGACGAATCGCCTGCATGGAAAAACTTAAAAATGAATAAAAAACAGACCAATCAAGAACAGTGCGATGAAATGCGACGTCCGCATATTAGTTGGGACAAAATATACCCACAAGTGAGTGAGCATTGCGAGAAAGTTTATGAAGGCACATTTGAGGGTATATTCAAAACAACCTTTTAAGAAAAAACAACCTTTTAAGCAAAAACAACCGATGGACAATGTTCATTTTTTATTGTAATTTGGGTGCAACCTTTTTTAAAGGTTGGGTGGTTTTGGTGCAACCTTTTCTTAAAAAGTTGCGAGAATATCCTCATACAGATCTTTTTTCAATTTACTTTTACCGTTACCCTGTTTTAAGGGTATTTCCAACATTTCGCAAATGTCCTGTAATTCTTTCAATGTATAAGCCGATGGTGCTTTCAACGGTTTTTGCGCATTTTCAATAAACCAATGGGTGTTTTTAATTTGTGCTAAGTCGACTTCTTCTTCATAAAGTAAAGCATGTTCTTTTTTATTGGTTTTTTTAATAATACCCTTTGTATCGTGGCCGTATAGAAACTCGCAATATTTCTTACCATAAATATACGTAATCGATACATTATACACGAGACACAATACCTGTAACCCTTTTAAACTAATTTGCTCCTTATTGACCAACTCATCTTCCACTTCATTAATTTTCAATTTTAAATCTTTGATTTCTTGTTTTATTGTTCTCATCTTCTCTACGGTGCTGATTTTGAAAGCTTTTTCTACTGCGTAAGAATTTGTGCGATTCATTTCATAATCACTGAAACCTTTCAATAATACATAAAAACACCAAAACATTTTGTCTTTTTGAAAGGGGATAAAGGCGTATTCTTTAATAGTAACAGGTGCTAGTGTAACAGGTGCTAGTGTAACAGGTGCTAGTGTAACAGGTGCTAATGTATCAGGTGCTACTTTTATAACCGGATCTACCTTTATAATAGGCTCTACCTTTATAATAGGTTCTACCTTTATAATAGGTTCTACTTTTGTAACTGGTTCTACTTTTGTAACTGGTTCTATACACCTTTCTAACTCTATAAGTGTTTTATTGTAATTCAACATATTTTTACTTGAAAACATATATTGTTCCAAATCTTTTAGAATGGCTTTAGCTGTAAGCATGGGACTAGCTGTAAGCATGGGACTAGCTGTAAGCATGGTGTTCATTTATCGCTATATAATAATATTGATAACCTTTATTATGATTTAACAATATTATTTCAGTTATGAGTTTCACTTAACACTCCGTTTCACTTAACACTCCGTTTCACTTAACACTCCGTTTCACTTAACACTCCGTTTCACTTAATACTACGTTTCGTTTTTTTACTATATTTACTCTTCTTCCCTCTTGTCTTTTTTTTATTTGTATATTTTCCCCGCTTTCTTTTGGTAAATTTACGTTTTCGATTTATCTTCTTCTTTGTGTATTTACTGCCTCCTGCTCCAGGCGACCATTCTCTCGGCTTATATACAGGCGATGGTGAAGAAGACATATTCAATCTAGGTGATACATTTTGTGTATTATTTATTTCATTAAATGGTGAAGGTGAAGGAGAAGGAGATGGTGAAGGAGAAGGTATTTTTTCTAAGAATTCTGTTACGGGTTCTATTATATTGTCTGTAATTAACTCTTTTGTTTGTTCGAGTAAAGTTTCTTCTTCTTTAATATCTCTCTCATTATTTGTTAACGTATTCAAAAATGTAGCTCTAATTTGGTATAATTCTGGGAATTTTTCTTGTAATATATCCACAAGTGTTATATTCTCTGGTAAAGCAGATTCATAAGTACTTACATCATTATCTTTCATAATTCTATCAGAAACACGTTTATATAACGTCAATAATTCATCATGTATATTTTTTTCATTAATAGAATCATCATCAATTAAGCCTTCTATTAAAATCTTTGAAAGTATGTCTTTATTTTTATCATTTGAAAATAATAACGATAGATCAGTATCATCATTTGTATAGTCAAATGCTTTAGTTCGATTTATAACGTAGGCAATTGTATTAAACATGGAATCACTCATATCTGGTAAAGCGCCGACCTCTGGTAAAGTGCCGACCTCTGGTAAAGTGCCGACCTCTGGTAAAGTGCCGACCTCTGGTAAAGTGCCGACCTCTGGTAAAGTGCCGACCTCTGGTAAAGCGCCGACCTCTGGTAAAGCGCCGACCTCTTGCAAAGCACTATTTCCAAATAAAAATAAATTATTCAAAAACATAGTTATGATAATTATTTCATATAACGTATCAAAAGTAAAATTACCTTCATACATTTGAAAAATCTTATTTATTGTATTTTTTAAAAATTGCACAGTTATTAATTCATCGGTTAAATCTACATTTAATATTTTATCTTCATTATTATTTTCAGATATGATATTCTCAATATAAATTTTCAAATTTCTTAATATAACAAAAATAATAAATAAATCATGGCCTGATTGACTGCAAATATCACTAGATAACATCCGTAATGCTTCAATTTTTTTAGAATCAGAATATGTTTTAAACTCCTCTGTAAATTTAGAAATAAGTGTATTAAATTGTTCTTCTTCATCTTCTTCTTTACCTCCCCCGCCTTGTCTATAATAAATTCGTTTTAATGGACGTAATCTATAAGATATTATTACAGAATCATATATATTTGGTACGTTAAAAAATCTAGAATTAGCTAGATAAGAATTGATTACTAATATAACATTTCCATCATCATCTAATGATGTATATTCATTAAAAAAACTCATTGAATCCGATATAATAGGTGTCATATGTTCCATTGATTTCATTTTTACATCGTCATCTGGACCTGCTCCGCCTGTATATATAATTTCTGTATTTCCTTCTATTATATTATATCCATGCACTATTTGATTTGTTGAATTCAATGTTTCCGCCATAGTATTGTTTAAAATTGTATCATTCATCATGTTATTATCTCTATCAGCATTAGGGAGATTTTCTAATGATATAGGGATCAAATCATTAAAAAGATCCCCTTGATTTATACGTTTTATAAGTTCAACGGTTAAATTGAATGTATTAGCTTTATAATTTGGGTCTATTCCTGGTTTATTAGTTGTGCCCATCAACTTCGTAATAACATCATATAACAATCTTCTATCGGTAACGTCGATGTATTGAATACAATTAAACATTATCGCATAATCAACTACATTCTTAGCTGTTTTGGAAAATATCTGAACTCTTCCGGATGCCCGTCTATTCCATAACCAATCTTTGCTTGATAAATATCCAGCGCGTTTTTCTAAAAGTCCATCAAATTTTGTTTGTTCTTCAAAATATGCCTTGACTTTTAATATAAAATTATCTTTTATATTTTCTGTTGTAGCGACGACATCTTGAATTGGGAGTAAATAAAATTGTTTAAATATTGCATTTGCATCTTCAAAAGCTCTATTAAATTGTAATATATTATCATTTGTTATTGTATTATTAAATTCGGAACAAATTTGTATTAAACGTGTTACGTCAGAATTAAGTAATGTAAAATCACCCAATTTATTACACGCTCTCACTACTTCTAATAGTTGCGTTGAAATTATTTCATATTCTGGTTTTAATTCCTGATGTATAGAAAAACGTTTAATAAAGTTACTAATCTCACCTTCGATTCTTTTTATACTTGCAGAAAGGTTACCATGTAAATCAAGTAGAACGTTTGTCCTTAACTCATTGTATTGTTCTAGTATGGTTTTTAATGTGCTAAACTGCGTAACGTATATTTCGGATAATTGCCCTGATACTGGTAGTGATACTGGTTCTGGTAAAGGCCCAACATATTTTGAATATAATATTTCCCACATTTCTTTTCCACCATCTAATCGTTGATTTTTAAACACAAATAATTTAGTATTCACGTCTTCAGTGCCAACGCCCTCATGCATAGTAAATAAAACATTGATTCCCATTCGTAAACAATACGCCACTAGTACCGTATCATGAGTTAAAACATATCTTGGATTACTTTTAAGTAACAACTCCTTCACAGGCATTTTTACTCCTTTCTCGTCAATCTGTGTAAAATTACATTCAAACGAGGTTGCGCAAAATAATCCTTGTAATACGTCTCCACTATTTTTTCCTTGAACACGTGTATTCAATTCAAATATTCTATTGTTCCTTTCAGCTGAACCCACTGCCTCCTTGCCAATTTGTTTATTTAAATCAACCATTGCTGACATGACTCGAGCGTTACTATTATTAACCCCACTATCTTGAATAGTAAACGGATTCCCTTTGTATTGACCTATAAAAGGACAAGTAAATTCAATATTTGTTTTAAACTTACTAGTTTTTAAGCATTTTTTTTCTAAATTTCCTGTTAATTTTACATCATAGGCTGAATGAAAAAAAGACCACATGTTTGGTTTGCCTGGTGCTATTTGTCCTTGTCCTACTCGGGGAGGAACCTGATATCTACTATAACAATGAACATTTTCTCTATCAATATCTGAGCCAGAGGGATTACTATTTTCAATCCATGTATTTAAGGTAATACCTTTTGTTGGACCTCCCATTTCAGTGTTTAATTTGCCGGTACTGTTCGCTTTTCCGGCCGGATCATTTTCTGTGACATTTCCAAATAAGTAATTTAAACTAACCTGTGGACTTGATGGACCCGTTTTACATGCTGTTTTGAAATGTCCACCATCAAAATCTTCAACAATAAATGCATTCTCAAGACCTAGACCTAATTTTGTTATTAGTGTCTCACCATCAATGCTTTTAAATTGTGTTTTTTTTTTATCACTTCCTGTATTTAAATAGCATGATGATACGGTATAACGTTGTAATTCTACAAAAGGTTCTGTTGCTGGTCTATCCCATTTATCACCACTCTGTTGCTTTGTTTTATAATAACCCGCTCCAAAAGTTAATGAATGTTCAGCATTTATGTCATTTGGCTTATTAAGGTTGTTTTTATCATTTCTCGGGATTAAATTGTTATCATTTTTCAAATATTTTTTTAAAGATCTATCATCTTTTGTCATAGCAGGAGTAAAAAGAAAGCCGTCAGGATAAACAATATCATAAAAATTATTGTCTTCGTCTTTAGGAATACCAACAAATATATCATTCTCAATTGCTAACGGAGGAATAGTATCGCATTTACCATTTAGTCCATTGACTGAACAGGGTAATCCAGTGTTAAGATTCACGGAAATATTCGGATAATCGCCAGCATTTCCTGCTTTAAGTCCTTTATCAATAACCCCATCTAAATCGTGTTTTGCATCTTTTCGTTTCAATCTGTTCATACTAAAGACATAAAATTCATCACTACATGCAAAATTATCGGGTAAATTGTTTGTTTTTGTAGGTTCTAGTATTGGCATTTCTTTTGGTGGTAAAACAGGCGCTACATCCATTGGCGCTCCTGCTGGTTCTCCCATTATTGTATCTTCCATATTATATTGTAATATATTATTTCAATATAACTAAACCTCTTAAGAGAAAAACTCCTGTTCAATCTGTTCTTGTTTATCTTCTATATTGTGTAAGTGTTTTTGTTGCACATCCACGTAATGTAAAAAATCCTCCAATTGTTTCATTACATTATCGTCTTGTTCTGTTAAATTAATAAACACTCCGTTATTGTTTTCGTTCATAGTAATTGTCGGAATCTTCGATAGCATGCGCAGGGCTTCTATTTGGTGATGTTTGGTTAAGGCTTCTATTCGTTCTTTAATTTCCGTTTTGCTTAGCATGTTATTTCTTTAATATAATATTATATGTTTATATGATTTTTATTATTCTTCTACTATTAAATTTTTTTTAATAGGGGCTTTTTTCGTTACTGGTTTTTTTAATGATGCAGGCTTGCTACTGGCTGAACTTGCCTTGCTACTTTCTGAACTTGCCTTGCTACTGCTACTGGCTGTTCTTGGCTTGATACTGCTACTTGGTGGCTTAACATATTGTTGCTTTTCCGGCAACAGTTCCGCAATCACCGAAATATATTTATCATTTAATTCGAACCGCTGACCAATAACCTTGACCATAATTTCATCATTTTCTTTCACTTCGGAGAAATAGGGGGTGCTAAAATGATGATCCCGGGCAACAAAGATAACCACTGGACTGGGTGAATCATTTGTTTCGGCGCGAATACCGGCCTTGGTAATATTCTTTGCAATACAAGTGATATTCATGCCTTCGACGGGGGAGCAGATGCTACATTCATAGGCGACTTCGAATGTGACCATGGAGCCACGAATTAAACCACTGGAATATGTCATTATTTTTGTCGAGCCGTTCTTTACAAAGCCTTCCACAATACACTTCCCCTCGATATCCGAGGCAATCATCTTTTCCAACGTCTGTTTTATATTATTACCGATATTTTGAATATTGACATGAATTTTCTTGGTGATGAGCGCATTGGTGAATAAAGTGGATTTATCTAATGCAGAAGCCATTTGTTTGGAAGTATAAGCCATACTATATACTATAAAGTTTAAATTTTTAAATGCATTCAATTTTATAATAAACAACAACCTTTGAAAAAGGTTGCACCAAACCTACAACCTTTGAAAAAGGTTTCACCAAACCTACAACCTTTGAAAAAGGTTGCACCAAACCTACAACCTTTGAAAAAGGTTTCACCAAACAACAATCAAACTATAAATAATATATATTGAACAAAAACCTCATCAAATTGACTAAATTAACGCGAACTAATTAAATATAAAATTGAAAGAAACTAATATAAGCATTAATCCATAAACAAATAAAATGGAAGCCTATACAAAGAAAACGCGCGATGAACTAGTCGTAATTTGTAAAGAACGGAAAATTAAAGGTTATAGTGGTATGAAAAAAGACGACATAATTAAATTATTACACACACCTAGTGTGAATGTAGCGATTAATACAAGTGATAGCAATGATACAAGTGATTTAAAAATGATTGATTTATTTGCTGGTACCGGAGCATTTACCCATGCATTTGAACACACTGGAAAAGTTAAATGTATTTTTGCAAATGATATGGTGGAATGGTCCAAAGGAATTTATGACGAAAATTTTACACATAAACTTAAACTTGGTAATTTGAATGACATAAAAACCGAAGAAATACCAAAACACGATATTCTAACGGGCGGTTTTCCGTGCCAACCCTTCAGTATTGCAGGGAAACAAGAAGGTTTCCAAGATGAACGGTCAAACGTATTTTGGAAAATTTTAGCCATCATTGATAAGCATAAACCACCCTGTGTTGTTCTAGAGAATGTTAAAAATTTAGTAACGCACGATGAAGGAAAAACGTTTGACACAATTAAGAAAAACTTAATGGACCGGGGCTACCATATTCGGTTTAAAGTGCTGGATACCGCGGAAATTACAGGCATACCGCAACACAGAGAGCGAATATATATTGTCTGTATAAAATCTAAGGAAGTATTTGATAAGTTTACGCTAGATTTTCCCCAGATACCAAAGGCTCAAATATCAGCTTTATTGGAACCTAATGTTCCCGAAAAATACTATTATACAAATAAATCGTCTACATGGGACTTGGTGAAAAGTAGTGTTATAAAAAAAAACACAGTCTACCAATATAGACGGGTTTATGTTCGTGAAAATAAAAGCAATGAATGTCCAACGTTAACCGCGAATATGGGTGGAGGTGGACACAATGTACCATTAATCCTAGACGATAAAGGCATAAGAAAATTAACACCACGCGAATGCTTTAATTTTCAAGGGTTCCCGTCATCTTATAAATTACCCAATATGTCTGATACAAATTTATATAAACTGGCGGGAAATGCTGTATCAGTTCCGGTGGTTGAACTTATTGCGAAGCGACTTATACCGTTATTGGTTGCGTAAATATGCCTTCAAACGTGCCTTCATATACTTTAACACATTTATCAGATATTTGCGAATGTATATTATCCCATGATATATGAGGGCGACGTCCTTCTTCACATTGTTCTTCATGTGTCTGAGATTTATTCATTTTTATTTGTTTCCATTCGGGTGATTCATTTGATACATTTACCTTCCATAATATAAATACATCAGCTAACCAGCGTCGCATATCTAAGAAATAAATTACCCCAAACTTTTTTTTGGGTCCAAATGATGACGGTCCATCTGATGTAAAGGCTTTCACTTCTGGCGGTGATTCAATAGTGTATTTTTCTGAATAAATGTCGCCTTTTTTACCAATACTTTTAGCCCATTTACATGTTAGGTCATTATCGTAATTTATTATAATAAATTTCACAATATTTTCTGTTATATCTTCTGGTGGATTTGAATGTCTTATGGGCAACCCGGTTAAACTTATAATTTCGGATAATTCAATATGACCATCTTTAAACCTGTTATAACGTCGTCGTAATATATCAGGTGTATATTTATCATCGTGATTATCTTCCTCCTTTTTATTTGTTAAAACACGTGGTTTTGCAGTAACTATTTTTTTAACGTTAGATGCTTCGCACGATGAAAACGTATCCACTGATGTAGCCATTTTGTTAATATAAATAGTTATTTGTTTATATACTTAATAAACAACCTTTGGAAAGGTTTTAACAAAGCAAGACAATTTTAGAGTTATGATTTGCTGACCCCATCCGGTTGATATTTTTGGTTCAGTCTACTACGTTTGAACATTTCCCATCCGGTTGTTTTTTGGTTCAGTCTACTACGTTTGAACATTTCCCATCGGTTGATATTTTTGGTTCAGTCTACTACGTTTGAACATTTCCCATCGGTTGATATTTTTGGTTCAACCTTTTTCTAAAAGGTTGTGTTAAAAGGTTGCATTTTCTATATCCACCAATAGTGCCTCCTCCGGGCTTAAAAACCATTTCTTTCCATTCTTGCCTTGAATGTTGTATACCCGCAAAAACATCTCCTGAACCGCGCATGCATGCATATGATTAATCGCTTCCAATTCATCCACGACGCCTTCTTCCGTTTTATTCAAAATTCTATTTCTCTTTTTCTCCTCAATAATATCTTTATATTTAATGTGAATTAAATCGAGATAAGCGCGTAAGGATTCGGCGCCCATTATTTCTTCCATCATTTCGAGCGACTTGCCATAGCACCGCGCTCCCTTATTCCTTTTCTTTACGACCCCATTCAGGGTAAAGACTTTTAATTTAAATACAATATTATTTTCTTCTTTCTTAAAATTGGCCATAAAGCCCACGACACTGCTTAATTTTGTTTTGGGGGGTAAAAAAGTATTTTTCAAGGCCATAATAGGTTTTTCTAAATCATGTTTATCTTCGGGTTCGGCTAAAGACCATTTACCTTTGCTTGGGCCTGCTTTGCTTGGATCTGCTTTGCTTGGGCCCGCTTCGCTTGGGCCTGCTTTGCTTGGGCCTGCTTCGCTTGGACCTGCTTCGCTTGTCATATACAACTCTGCCGTGCCTTTATTCGACATTAATAATCCGGTTAAACCTTTATTTGTTAGAGTATCTTTTAGTAAGTAACGTTTGATACTTTTAACAAAATCATTATCTTCTACTTGAGAGCTTTGTGTTGATAATAACAACATTTTCTCCTCAAATAATAACTCGTCGCATATATGCGCTATTAAAGCTTCTAATATTATCCCCCGATCGAAACCCATTTTTACCATTTCATCAATCACTTCGCTACAGGCTTTATACCAATTCTCTTCACCGCGTTTGGGTTTATTTGGTACAATCGCTAAATTATAATTAAACTTCATTTTTTCCAGTAACAGTTGCACGGGGCTAAGTGCGGTTGCTTCTTCTGTAACTTTCTTTCCCTTGACCGGTTTTACTTTTGATTCTGTCTGTGCTTGTGCTTGTGCTTGTGCTTCTGCTTGTGCTTGTGCTTCGCTTGCTAACAAATCTATATTAATCGTGTCATGTTTATATTCCACCGGCATCGAGCGGTCCAGTAAGCTAATATGTGTATTCGTCAGTTCCAGCGGTTGAAAGAGATATAAATCCCCAATATTTACCAGAGTACCTAAGCGCCCATATTTATCCGTCAGGTATTCATTTTTATCTTCGATCAATTGATTTAAAGCGGCGTTGATCTGCATCAACGGATACGTTTTTTGCGCATTTAATAAAGTGACCAACTGGGTTTTCCGATAAAAGAAGCGCTCTTTGAATAATATTTTAATCTTATAAATGATTTTATCGTTATTTTGCATAATAAAGGCTTCGCTATAAGTCTCATTATTTATCAGATCTTCCTCTTTTAAAGTTGCCGCCGGTTTACACGTATAGCTACATTTTTTCATATAATCGCATGTGGCCGAATACGGTTTGTCGCCAATTTGATACTCGAGCGTGCCGCCACTGGCTAATTCGAGTTGGACGGTTTGTTGCATATTCTCCACTGTAAAGTTCCCTTGTTGGTAATTCAAGATGCAATCGACGGCGATTTCTTTAATTAGACGACTGACATTGCCAATTTGTATCGCTTTTAATTCTGCCAGACGGTACACATATAAATCTACGGCTTCATCTCTCTTCCCGGGTAACAACGTCCCGTATAAATAGATCTCCACATTGCGTAGCAAAAATGGCAAATCCTTATGACTGCACGTCCGGACGGCGCGCCCGATAATCTGTTCAATGCGGTTCATATTATACCACGGGTCCAATATATGCACCTGCCTGATAAATTTCAAATCTAATCCTTCGGACCCGGCCAAGGATATTAAGACCACTTTCACTTGTTCTCCGTTTTTATTATTCAAATCAGTAATCAGGCTAATATCTTTGGCGTTATCGGGGGATAAACTTTTGTTCCCTGTAATCATGACATATTTCGCCGGTTGAAACTTATTTTTGCCTGTGCCTTTTTCTATGTCTTTTTTTGTCTTATAAGTTATCGCATCAATTTTCTCGGGCGGGTTTTTGAGTAAAGATTTTACCGTACCGGCCCGTGTAAAACCGAGTTCTTCGAGGGCCAAGGCAATGGGCAAAACTCCTCCATCAATATATTCAGAATAAATAAGGATAACCCCCGTCGATTGCAGGACGCGTTCGCAAATGGTCTTGATTTTACTACTGTATTTGCCGATTTCCGACGGCGTGAAAATCTTCCCATAGACGCTGGGTTTATAGTCATAATCGAATTTACTTGGTGGGGACATGGTCTCGGTAAAAGTCATGGTCCTGGCTAATCCGCCGGAGCCCACTAAATCGGCGATATCGATATTTTGCTGTTCATTTTCTACTACTGCGTTTGCTTCTACTGCGTTTGCTTCTACTGCGTTTGCTTCTACTGCGTTTGCTAAAGACAATCTCTCATCCGGATAGACCATATTCAGGGCCTCCAACGGTTTCTGGAGCATGGTATAGCCAAACGCCTCCAGCTGTTCAAAGGCCGTCGTTTTCTTAAAATCCTGCTTCTGTTTCATCTTCTGCAAAACATAATCATAGCCTTTGCTTTGGTATGCGCCAATATCTACTAAATATAAAGAGAGAAATTCCATTTGTTGTAAAAGCGGTTTGCCATTGAGTTGCACTAAAGGGCTCGGTTGTTGAGGAAAGGTATGTGCCGGCGCGAACTCCGCCGGCCACAATTTATACGGAAACGTATAAGGATTTTCACCTCGCACATAAGAGATGTAGCCCGTGGCTTTCCTTATTAATAAATCTTTGCCCACTTCCTCCCCATCTTGTGAGGTTTTAAACGTGCCATTGGCATTAAAAACATCCTTGATTTCGATCGTGGCCCGGCGGTCATTTAAATTCATAATATTCACCAGCCAAATGATTTCCTTGTAGCTGTTGTACATGGGCGTCGCGGAGAGCAAGAGGAGGCGCATATTATCGGCATATTTCACCAGTTTAAACAATTCTTGAGCGACCCGCTTCTTCTCCGTGTTATCATCCGAAATGCGAATATTGTGCACTTCATCAATAATAATGAGCCGATTGCTAAAATTCTGTTTGAGCTTACTCTTAATAATGGCGGCCCGCCGTTTGGGATCGGTAATATCGTCATTTACCACGCTCTTCTTTTGAATATAATTGGCAAACTCCGTGTAACCCAAAAAGACATAATATGTATTGATAATGCGCTTCACTTGCGCTACAATGGTCTCTTTCGTCAAACCTTTCATGTTCATGGGATTAATTTCTTTTAAGAATTTGTTCCCGGTACAGGCGCGAATATTCCAAATACCGTCAATGAGTTTCAGCTTCCGCTCATCGAAGAGCTGGAGTTGGAAGTTTTCTTGCACGTTGGGCGAGGCCACCACAATAATCCGGTTGCTAATATTCATTTGGATCAGATAATCGCGCATTTCTTCGGCGATGCTAATGGCGGAGCAGGTTTTCCCTGTACCTAAACCGTGGTAAAGGAGTAGACTGTTGTAGGGGGTTTGAAAAGAGAGAAAGTTGCGGACAAAGAGCTGATGAGGGGCGAGTTCAAAATCCGCATTACACATGATATCGGCTTCCGCTTCCACGGGTTTCACTTCGCCGTCGTATTGGGTGTCACGAAATTCCTTCCGCTGGGCAATATTAATGTTGAAATTGGGGTCGTTTAAGTTGGGATAAAGATAAGGCATTGTACCTACTACGTTTGCATTAAATTCCGCTCTCTCTTTTAATTCTATTTTGTTCTTTAATTCATTTATTTTTTGTTCGGTAGAAGGTAATTCTTCTAATACTTCCTCGGGGGTGGGCGTTTTTTCTTCTTCAAATACCAATTTTACCGTTGTCTTTTCGCCGGTTAATTTATTGGTTTTCATAGTGCGGATAGGTGACTTTTTTACTACTGCGTTTGTACCTAGATTATTTTTCTCACACTTCCCCGTTATTTTATTCTTTCTGGTGCCTTTAGGACAACGGGTTTTAGGTGGAACAGATTCCATTATATATACACTTTTAAAAAAGTATAGCAAAATAACTAGTGTTTTATATAAAACTACTGTTTAATATAAAATAACTACTGTTTTAATGTAAGTTTATTAACAACACTTGTATACTTTACTAAGTCCCTTTTTGCTAAGGATTCGTTTATTTGCACAATTAGAGTGTTTCTCTCTTCGTCTGTATATTCGTTACCATAAAGCTTCGCAATAATATTCTCCGGATGCAATGTTTCGCATGTAAGCCCGTTGATGTTCATTCTCCCATAGTTTTCTAAAAGGACGTTAAATAAAATCTCCCCATTATACTGTACTTTCTTTATATCCTTTGAAAAGTTTAAGAACCTTTCGGCTGGGACGAGTTGCCCTTCAAACTCAATTTTGTGGTCTTTTGACATAATAGTTTTTTTAGAAGGGATATTTCGTCCTATCGAATTGGGTAAAAAAGAAATTAAATATTTATCGAGGGTCACTGTTTGGGTAATATATTTAATAGATTTTCCTGTAATAGTATGTTTCATTTTATCGAGTTTTTCAATATTTATAACTCCTTGATCGGTCAAAATAGGGGTGCCTGCAGGGAAACAAATATTGCTGGTAGGCGCCGGTCCAGGAATACTTGCAAAAGTATAATTAACAAATTGACTAGAAAAAATCTCAACCATACCCCCCATACAAAAATTAGATTGTTGGTTATTATTTATAGTATAAATTCTTAAATTTGCTGAAAGCAACAACGTCCAATAATTTCCTATATTACTACTAAGATTCAATGAAATACCTGCTTGTATATTATATGGATTAATAGCAAATGAATTGTTTACATTATTGTTATCACAAAATAAAAGATTCGTTGTAGGGTTATTATTTTGATAAAAACTCTGGATTATATTTGTAGTCGTATCTACGCTAAAGTATCCATCAAAAATAGATGAACTTTGATATTGGATATTTATGGAATACCAAGAAAGAGACATTATATATATATACAACATTTTAAAAACAATCTTTTAAAAAAAAGTGTTATAACTATTTAAAACCGTATTCACTTTCCTCAGGACTTCCAGTTTCTCTAAATTATACGGGCGAATGAGTTCCAATGCTCTCTCATATGTGCACCATTCGATTTTGCTTATCTCATTCGCCTGGAAAGCTTTATTCGGCTTTTGCAACAAATCAATTTGTCCTACATAATATTTATGCTTATAGGATTTGTAATTCGAACCCGTGAAAATCTCCTCATACGGCATTAAATTCTGTATCACGTTCACGCAGTGCGTCGGGTAGCCGGTTTCTTCCTCAAACTCCCGCAATCCGCAGATCAAATCTTTTTCCATATTATTATGTCGGCCTTTGGGAAAGCCCCATTCCGGCTCTAACCATTGCGTCTGCACTTCCAAGATAAGCGTTTGTAAACTGTAATTGGCTAAACCGAGTTTCAGGGCTTCGAATTTATCCCGGGCGTTCTTTTCTTCACTACGAAATTGATTACTGACGAAATCTCCCCAGAGTTGGTACCATAATGTATCGAAGTCATTTATAAGTATTTTATCGCGCTCGGCCAGGGTCATCTCCGAGAGGATATTCTTAATATAGAGTTTATTATTGATGGCGTATTTTCCCCGCATAAATTCGATGTAACCGATGGTGTCTTTGCGCCGGATGAGGAGATACTCCCTTTGTTTTTCCGTATTATACCGAAAGGCTATTAAACCCACACTGGTTATGGGAAATTTGCAACTATTAAAAGTGTGTCCACTTATTCCGCAATTATTGCAGTGACTGGAAGTGAAACGGGATGTAACAGGAACTTCACTTGTATCATTGGCTGTATTGGCTAAGCCATTTGCTAAGCTATGTGCATTTGCTAAGCTATGTGCATTGGCTAAAGCAATTTGCGGAATGACATATTTTATGTTATTAACAGTCGTCATGTTATTTGTTCAATCCACGATGTTTTTATATCCTTTATTATAAATGACCTTAAATCCCGAAGTGTGGGGACCCCATTATTGGTTTGTTTTACACACGATAGCTATCACGTACCCCGAACACCCCAACGACGTTATAAAAAAGAAATATTATGATTTTCTCCATAATATGCCTTTATTTCTGCCAGTAAAAGAAATTGGCAATGGCTTTAGTAAAATGTTGGATAAATATCCCGTGACCCCATATTTGGATTCCCAGGCCTCTTTTGTCAAATGGGTCCATTTTATTCATAACAAATATAACGTGGCTTTGGAAAAACCGGAGATGACAATGGATGAAGCTATCTTCAAATATTATGAATTATATAAACCAAAGGCGGTGAAGGAGGAGGAGCAGAGGAAAAGAAGAGAGAAATACGCATTTCTAGTAATAGGGAGTCTTATCACAGTTTTAGGGATAGGGCTTTATTTAAAGGGCTAAAGGGCAAAGGGCTAAAGCCCCTTTAGCCCTTTAAATAAAGCCCTATTACGTTTTGTTTGTTCGTATTATTTTCAAAAAGAATATTATAAATGGATTCGGAATTTCAAATTAATGCGCAGAATAGCGAACTAATCATAAAGCCAGATAGAAGTGTAATTTATCGGTATCATTTAGAAGACAATATCGGCCCCGAACCTATCTATCTCTCGGTAAATCGATTTAGAAATTCTGCTGGTCCAGCTGATATAAAATGTTGTGTTAACATGGCGCTGTATTGCAATAATACTATGTCTAGTGACTCGATTGTGGTTTTTGGCTTCCCTAATCCTATTAAACTGAATCAAACGGAGGAAGAATTATTAGCAAATTGCCCATGTATTCCTTACATGTATAGCAATAACTATGATTATGTTTTGGATATTCTTTTTTTTAGAGATAATGCACGAACAGGCATTAACATTGGCGAAGATTGGTCTCTACAAGTAAAACTATCTAAACCAACAGACTGTACAGAAGAAGCACCGGTGCCACTGTGGATTGATGATTATCACACATAAAAATTGATATAAAACATGATATATATTTTTTGCTATACTTTTTCCAAAAGTATATATCATGTTTTATATAATAGATGAAATTCGAACTCCTTATATTCGGGTTAACTGCTTTTTTTATTGCCAATACCTATCATGATGGAAAGTATTTAACTATTATGAAATCCTGGAAGAAATATTATCAAATGGCGTCGATTGGTTTTGTGGGCCTGTCGGCCTATTTATTTATGAAGAAATATCCCGGGCATTCGCGAAGTCTTTTTACCCATGCAAACGGTATCATTAAATATTTACCCATTGACCGAGACGCCACTAATTTCCTATTTGATTTAACCGATAAGAGAGAAATGTTTTCTTCGAATAATAATTCAGTACAAGGGAACCGGATGCAAGGGAACCGGATGCAAGGGAACCGGATGCAAGGGAACCGGATGCAAGCACAAGAGCAAAGGGTCATGAATTCTGGTATGAATACTACTTCAAATAATGGCTCAGAGCAAAAGGCGACGAAACGCTCCGTGAGCGAAACCAAGAAGAAATTTGTCGCCGCCCAACAGGGCTGGAAATGTGGGGCGTGTAAACAGCAACTGCCGGCGTGGTTTGAAGTTGATCACAAGATTCGGTTAGATAATGGCGGATCGAATCATGTTGATAATTTAGTGGCGCTTTGCCGGGATTGTCATGGGAAGAAAACCGCGTTTGAGAATCTCTAAACAACCTTTGGAAAAGGTTGCACCAAAACAACCTTTGGAAAAGGTTGCGCAAAAATATCCTTTGGAAAAGGTTTTTTTTTTGCTCTACTTTCAATTTACTTCATATATAAAAGTATCTATATATATATTAATGACTCTCAGCAAAACGATTTACGCTAAACCAACTTATATCGGTTTTTTAGAAATACTCGAATACATTATTTTTATCGTTATCGTGTATAAATACAATCCCTTTAGTATCTCGTCAAAATATACTAATATTCTAACTCTTTTAGTCGCCCTAGTATACGTGGTTTTATTCTTCTTCCTAAGAGAGAATATTAGCCTAGGTTTAGTAGAAGGACAAGGGGAAACCGGGTTTTTATTGAAACTTATGTCCACGTTGTTATTTTTCTTTATCTCCATTTTCTTAATTAAAACAGTGGGATCGTTTCTCTTCCAAGGAAACTTCTTAGGTTTATTTCGCTCAGGTCTCTCGTTATTAATCATCATTGGTGCTATAGCCCTCGGTTATATGCTATTAAAACCGCTCTTTGCTTCGGCGCAAAAAGCCGAGAAAGGTTCTATTCCAGCCTTCTTCTTCAATTTTCTCATGTATTTACCCTGTCTCCTTATTTCCTTTGTCGATTATTTTAAAAATCAAAACCAGATTACCACAAAACCCGTCTGGCTTCTACTCTTAGCCGAAGTAATACTTATTATTTTGTGGATAATCGTTCCTTTATTGCTGAGTGCGTATGCCACCCGAAATGGTTTACAATTGTTAAAAGAAGCCGACTATTTAAATAAAGAACAGACTTTAGGGACGTTTGACGAATTATATGGCCGGAATGTTGACCGGGACATCAACAGTGGGGATAATACAGTCGAACGGTTCAGTTACCACTATTCACTGTCCTTCTGGTTTTATCTCAACCCGCAACCGCCCAATACCAGTCCGGCCTATAATAAATATACGAATATCTTCACCTACGGTGGCAAACCAGCGGTAGCGTTTAACGGGCAACTGAACAGCCTCCGGGTCTTACTAGAATCTGAGCAAGAACCGGGCCAAAAGAAAACGATCGAAATATTTGAAACGAAAAACATCCTCTATCAACGCTGGAATAACATGGTTATCAATTATGATAGAGGGACAATGGACGTGTTTATGAATGGGGAGCTGGTGGCGTCGAAGCCGGGCGTCGCGCCTTATATGACTTTCGAAAGTATCAAAGTCGGTAGTGATAAAGGGCTAAACGGGGGCATTAGTAATGTCATGTATTTTAAAGACAACCTCAGTCGTGGTCATATCGAAATGATGTACCAAGCCTTACGGGGGAAGGCGGAGCCGTTTCTCTAAGTTAGAGTTTAACATGCGGTACTCCGTGTTTATAACTCTTCTTTGCTAAACGATAGGCTAATTTATTTTTATCACACCCTTCGGCAATTATTTTGAAGTCGACGGCGGCCGCTTTCCCACCGGTCACGGCACTGGCTAAACGGGCGAGCCCCCATGAGTGTCCGGTTTGATTCGGTCTTGAGCCGGAAGAAAAATATGCTCCTTGGCCTTTTTGCACGATCTTTTTCAAAGCTTTTAAGGAACAACCCGTTTTCTTGGCTAATTCATTGGAGGGTGTAATATTCTGTATTTTATATAACCGCCGGGCTTTCAAAATATGTTTGGACGTTTGATGTTTATAGGATTTCAAAGGCTTACGCGTGAAATATTTGCCTTTTTTATATAATTTCCTGGACTTTTTCAACATCTGGCGTTGTAATAATTTATCTTTTCGGGTTAATCTTTTCGGAATATAGCGGAGCGGAACGACTTCGTACATATATATACAACCTTTAAAAAAGGTTGCGCCAAAAACAACCTTTAAAAAAGGTTCATACGAAGTGGGTTGCTCCAAAAACAACCTTTTATATACGAAGTGGGTTGCGCCAAAAACAACCTTTTACACCTTCACACATTTATCAGCGTAGCAAGTAAAACGCCGAATTATAATATAATACTATAATAATGGGAAAGTCAGAAACCGCATCAGCATCAATTGGTATAAAGATTTTATTATCTGACCTTATATTACAAATAAATGAAACAAACCTTAATTTAA
>Ga0214919_10001017_pt1 | contig 47397 bp, 48 predicted proteins | sample LL1503_MetaG_FD_177994 | JGI IMG/M metagenome (GOLD analysis project Ga0214919, IMG submission 177994) | Freshwater microbial communities from Lake Lanier, Atlanta, Georgia, United States - LL-1503 | ecosystem: Environmental > Aquatic > Freshwater > Lake | place: USA: Georgia | collected...
GCTGGTGCCCCTATGTCTGCAAATGCTGCTAAAAAAGAACAAACTAGATTAAACAGGTTAGCACAAGGTTCAAAAGTTGGCACTAAAAAGGTTAAAGGTGCTAAGCCTCCAAAAGGCGCTAACCCTACGACAGCTGCTAACCCTCCAAAAGGCGCTAACCCTAAGCCTGGCGTAACCCCTAAGCCTGCTGGTGCCCCTAAGCCTGCTGGCGCCCCTAAGCCTGCTGGTGCCCCTAAGCCTGCTGGTGCCCCTAAGCCTGCTGGTGCCCCTAAGCCTGCTGGTGCCCCTAAGCCTGGTGGAACCCCTAAGCCTGCTGGTGCCCCTATGTCTGCAAATGCTGCTAAAAAAGAACAAACTAGATTAAACAGGTTAGCACAAGGTTCAAAAGTTGGCACTAAAAAGGTTAAAGGTGCTAAGCCTCCAAAAGGCGCTAAGCCTACGACAGCTGCTAACCCTCCAAAAGCCGCTCCTGCAGCTGGCGGAGGTTCACGTAACAAACGGAGCAAATCCTTTAAAAGGAATCGCACATTTCGTAAAAGAAAATCAACGACGCGTAAGCATCTCAAATGATACCAATAAGAAAACTCCAGTTCCCACAAACATGAGAATCTCAGTTTGTGAGTCCTGTGACTTCTTCTTTTCCAGTGATTCCAACCTACTCACCAGCTCATTGATCCGACTCATCAGCATTCCATTCTGATCAGCCTTTGATGCCTTTGCCACAGGCTCGTCTGGAATAGTTGACCTTTGTAAGACCTTTTGCTCAGCATTCATTGACCATCCCGGAGCTTCAGCCTTTCCACTAGGCAAAAAAGCAGTGTAGCTTGCAGCAGCGCTCATCGGCTTCCATGTTTCATTCAGATTAGGCTCCGGAAGTGCACCTGCAGCCTTATCAACACCCTTCAGATCAAACCCCTTGAGATCCGGCTGAAGCATAAAGTTCGGATTATCACTCCCAACGGCACTAAAGTTCGAGAAGCCTTCTTCATCATCAACATCCCTCCCGAAATATGCCGGTGTACCAGCATCCGAAAAAAGACAAGAAGCCTTCGGCAAAACTGGCATAGCAAAACTATCCTTCTGACTCTGTACTGCCTCCACCGATTCCATTCGTTTCACCGCCGGTCTGTCGGGATCTGGATCGGGCAGTGTCGGAAGGTCGGAAACTACAGAATCAGAATAGGCCAATGCCGGCCCCTTTTGCTTCTTTGCCTTCTTTCTTGCAGCCCGACGTTCCTCGCGACTGGCCTTTGCATCGGTTCCACCAACATAGGGAAATCCAGAAGCAGATCCCGTTAATGTTTTATGAACCGATCCTGTATCAATATTTGGGAATGCATCTTCTAATGAACAGAGCTCCATCGCCCCCTCTGTTTTCAACGAAGGAAATCTTGCACGGCCTATGAATCATGTTAGCTCAGAGAAGAATGAACGGTCCGCCGGTAATGAAAGGGGGCGCAAAAGAACACGTGATGGATATCATAAAAAAGTATGCTCAACCCCTTAACCTCTATGTGGGAATCCTCCTTGTTCTAGGCATTACCTACATTCGTCAGATTCCCAAGATTATAACATTCCGAGCCAATACCTTCATCGGTCGTCTTTTTCTTTTTGCACTGACTATCATTATTGCTGATACATATTCGTGGATCTATGCGCTTTTAATGGCGCTATTCACGGTTCTTATCATAGCAGTAGCTCCCCGGACTCTTAAAGAAGCCTTCCAGTCAAATGCCCCAGGCATGGGTGATGTCGATGTGAAACTCGTAACTCAAAAGAAAAAGTGGTGGTCCGAGGAAGTGCTGGAAGAGAATCCTCTCGGCATTGAAGATGACAAGGTAAAGACAAGTGCTATTCAGGATAGCAGTAATGCCAGTAACTCGACAACCAGTTCGACCTCAAAATAAGATAGTAATATGGTAGGATGAAGATCTTAACTGATCTTTTACGATACAAGGAGTCCGCGGATTCATATGCAAAAATCATTGTCACGGTCCTCTTTTTAGGCTGGAATGTGATAGAGGGGGCCATATTCGAAAATGAGTATCCGAAGACTTTTGTCAAGCTCTATCCTATTCCCTTTTGGCGCCTTATTCTTCTTGCCGCGCTCATCGCTGGCTCGCTCTGGGATCCCTTCGTAGGTATTATGCTCGCATTTACTACCTTTTTCTACGTGATGGACATGGAAGTCACGATGGAAAAATGGAAGTAAGGAGAAGAGATGAGCCTTCCACCCCCACCGGCTCCTATGCCTACTGGATCATTAAACCCTATAGAGGCTGTGATCATGAGCGTAAATACAAACACATATTTGATCGGAATGAGTATGATTCTTCTGAATCTGGGAGGTCGCCATCTTGCGCCCAGCCTGACTGCGGAACAGGATAGGTTCTTTCAGAATCCGTGGATTCGGCGTGCAATGTTATTCGTGGTGATTTTCGTAGCCACACGTAATATATTTACAGCATTCTGGCTGAGCGTGGGTCTGGTAATGGTGATCGGTTATCTTCTGAATGAACACAGCCCGATGTATCTTTTCGGGGAGCCTGTGCCCATGCCACAGAGTATCACGAGCCCCTCCTCGCCCGGCCTGACTCAAGAGGAGCAGGAAATCTATAAACGTCTACATGATAAGGTGGGGCGGAACAAGGCGCTTGAAGAGTTAAAGAAAAAGGAGGTGAATGAGCCGGCTGATAAACAGTTCGTGAAATGGTATAAGGAGAATATGAATGCCGTGCAGAAATATATCAGTTAATGAAGGCTCTTTTATTGCTTTACAAAAGCATGTGAAGAGATTTGCAAGCAATGTAGGCTAAGGCGCATTGCTTATAGCCGCTACGCTTATCGGTCGCAATGTAGGCTAAGGCACATTGCTTATAGCCGCTACGCTTATCGGTCGCAATGTAGGCTAAGGCGCATTGCTTATACATTCAGGCTCAGCGTATTACCCACCGCCTGGCGTCTACGCCTTCCGCGCCCCCCCGCCCTAGACTCGGTGGTGCTACCAATATCATCGGAAGCCATGCTCTGAATCTCAATGGCAGATGCCATGGCCGGCTGGGGATTTACCGGCACCTCGGGGAAGGCAGTCCCATCCATAGACTCATTACGCCTGGCCTCGGCAAACGACTGCAGGATATCATCGACTCCGGAGGGACCCTTCATCTCGCGTCTAGCTGTCTGCCTCGGCGGCTCCATACTCGCCACTGCCTGGGGAGCCTGGCCCATCGGCTGTCCCAGCCCCTGCTGGAAGTTCACCTCCGCCCTCGCCCTCCCCTGGGCCTCCTGGGCAGCCTGCGCCGCCGCCTGTGCCGAAGATCCGAAGAAGTTATTGCCTCCCACCGGCGCGCCCTGAGGCTGCTGCGCCCCACCCATGGCCATATTCATAAAGTTCCCAAACCCTGGTCCCGCCTGATTCGCCGCCGCCGCCGCAAACTGCTTCGCCAGATCAGGATTACTCTTCAGAATGTCATCGGTCGAGACAGACGCCATGCGCGACTTCAAGAAAGTGTTGCTCACGTGGCACATGAAGCCCGAGCCCGCCAGCGCCATCACCAGGCGCGCCTCAGGAGGCATCTTACCGCGCTCCTTATACTTGTCATACAGCTCCTCAAAGATCTCATCGAAATCCTCCACGTTCTCGTGCACCGCCTCCGACCAGCCATCCAGCTTGATATCAAAGGGATCAAAGCGCGTATTTGCCCACTCCATGCCGGTCACGATAGACATCAGTGCCTGTCGCTGGAATCTGAGCGACGCCTCCAGACTTCTGGCATCCACCAGACGTGCATACTCCTGGTTCATCTCGTCCAGTGTATTGTCCATGGTGTAGCGCTTGCTCACCGGAAACCCCTTCTGCTCCAGACGCTGTAGCTTATTGAGCACCTCGGACTTCTCCTTCTTCTCCTTCTCAGGATCCATGCGAGGAGCAGCAGCGGCTGCCAGGCCAAATCCGGGCCCAGTAGAAGTCTGCATGTTAGAGAACAGGCTTCCCCCGAATGGGGTCGACTTTTCCTCCTCAGCCTTGGAGAACTGGATCTCAATAGGGGCCGAAGAACTGCCGAGGCCTGTCCCTCCGCCAAGGTTTAATGTAATAGGCTCCATGGTATCCAGCCCTCCAATTTCAACCTCCGCAAGGCCACTGGAAAAACTCGACTGGGGCGGAGGAGCCCCAGAGTTGCCCCGCTGCCTACCCATATTTGCCAACATCCCCAGGCCCAGCGAATCATTTGCATCGGGAATGTCAATGGTATTCCCGAGATCCATAGTAAAATCTGGTCCAGCCGCTGCAGACGCCATTTCATGAATGGTGACAGGACGGTCCATCTTCTTCGTTTTGATTCGTTCTTTTTAGATGGCTTTATAGCGCACTTCGCCACGCATCCTTTAACGCGTCTACATGAATGATGCCGGGTATAGAGAGCCATTTCAGACCATTCTTCTTCTCCAATGCGAGAAACACCCCATAAAGCCGCTCAAGCATAAAGGGGAGATACTCTGTAGAGAAGTTGAGCATTTCAAACAAATAGGGGACTGCCCGCTCGACGAAAATCATCATTCGCCTGAACGTATCCCGATGAATCACGAAAGAATGATATAGAGGTATTTCCTCTTCCAAAACCGATAATAATGTGTGATTTTTCTGAAACATTACATTGTAGAACTGGATCAGGATATTCCAATGTTCTGTGCTTATAACCTGTTCCAAATGTGTTCGGGCGACCAAGGTTGACTGTGTAAAAAGGATCTCCGCTTCAGTGGCTGTCTCCCGCTCCAGAAACTCGAGCGCCTCCTTCTTGAGTAGCATGTCGTAGTGTATGAAGCCGATGTAGGGCCTGTCCAGAAACTTGTCCGGATTTCTATAGGCATGAAAGAAGACACTTGATTCGCAGAACCGGTTGTGCTGCAGAAACGGGTCATACCATGTCAGTTCGCGCTCATGGATTATGTAGGGAGCCAGGGCGGTAGGAACTGTCTTCTGGATCTTGGCGTTAACGGCAACGAATCGGACATAGGCAGCAATATCTTCTTCAGATAATGTTTCATAGGCTTCTGCAACCAGAAACTTATGAAAGATTACATTGATACGGAAGCTCATCCTATTAAGATGCTTTAGCTGCGTTTAGACCGCCAGCTTATCCCAGCACATGCAAAATGCATCCGCCAAATCAGACTTTTTTGCGTGCCCCTTGAAATAGGCTAGCCAGTTCCCCGCCTCCATCTTCGCGCCACTCAGGAGCTGAATCACTTTCGCCTCCGAAGCATCCTTCCGTGACTTGTAGCCCGCATCACCTGTGGCCTCCACCTGCACTTTCTTCCCTGCATGCACCAGCTTCAATGGGGGCGGAGACGGCTGTAACATGTCACGTAGTGTGGCGAAAAGAAGAATCTGGACCGACTTCATTGTGGGATTTTTGAGCACCGGTTGATTCTCCAAGCAAATATGGGTGGCTTGTCGGAAGGATTCCAGGTTCACCCCGATGAATGTGCGGATAGAGTCATGAAGGATTGTTAGTTCCGTCTCAATCGCCCTTTTGAGTTTGATCTTCTCTATAGGAAGTGAGTTGGTCGCGCCGAGTGCCGTAAGAAGTTTCGCCTTTGTGGCGGACTTGGTTGCGGGAGCCAGAAGACGGAGAGCCTTGAGCGGGGGCAGGCGCCGGTAGACCACCCCGCTCAGATCTTTTAGAGGCGGATGCGTGGGGGGGCAGTGGCGGAGACAGGTGGGCCCGGGCTCTGTAGGATTCGTAAAGGCGGCGGCAACGGAACAACGGCTACAGGTCACTTTAGTCTTCGGCTGTTCGGCCCCCGTTCCGGTGAGAAGATCGTAGTTCTGCCATCCGAGGATTCGGGGCTTTTGGCCCGATTCCATCAAACACCAGGCCAGATTCCGGATACCAATATCAAATGCAAGAATCCTCTGAGGCTCTTGCATTTACTATTCATGTTACGGATCATATCCTTAACCTCTCGGGCTGTTCCTGCCCCCCTCGAAGCGCGTAGTGAGGGCCACATTAGGCTTAGGTGCGCTCGACCATGAGTCCGATGTCCATGTGCCAAATAGCTCAGGAGTATCTACATCCGCCCGCTCCATGCCAATCCCCCCAGGATTGTTTGTAGTAACCCTCTCACAATCATTTGTCTGGCACTTCACAATCATTGCAGGTGGGGGGACTACGGAAGGATCCACGCCATATATGGCGCCCGTCTGTTCGGACATTCTCTCGCGGCCTATACGAATAATATCTATAGCATTTTTTGTCATCCACTCCTTCGTGGCGAACTGCGTGCCTGTGGGAAAGTTAAATGAACAGTGATTCCTATAGTCCGTTACCAAACGACCATCCGACATGGGGGCCGCCCAGCCAGGAAATCGGGAGTCTTGTGCGGGGAGTTGAGTCTGTTTGTGCTGCTGCTCAACATCAAAGGGGCTGGCGTTCCCGGAATAGAAGTTTGGGTTTGTCGGGAGACGGAAGAGCTTTGCATCCATGATATCTGTTGTAGTTGGACATTAGTCCAGAGCTGCACCTTGTCCAAGATCCACGTTAACACTGCCGTCCAAAGATGCAGCACCGTTTCCATCTGCTCCTGGTGTGTTGTCGCTATTCTGCAGAGGGGCAGAACGGCGCAGCAGTGTGAGGAGCTGCTCACGACTGGAACTCTTCTTGGCCCTGAGACCACGCTTCTCCGCCAAGGCCAGCAGATCATTCTTTGTCATGGTATCCAGCTCGGGCTCTACGGCTGTCTCGGCGTCGGCTATGCCCTCCATCGCCTTCTCCAGAGAAATGCCGGCAGGCGCCTCTGCAGGAACGGTGGCCTCCTCATGCGCCTGCTCCAGCACGGAAGAATAGAAACTTTCCTCCGGAATGGGCTCGGATTCGGTAGGGTCTAGTGGTGCGGGGGCAGAAAGCTGCACTCTGGGCTGAGGGCTAATAGGGATTGGTGCGCCTCCGCCACCCATTCCAGAGTTCATTAATGAATCAATCGCCACCTTCAGATCTACGATAACGGACTCCATCATCCCCCCCTTGCGCTCAATAAAGGAGATGCGCATGTAAAGATAAAAGCATGCCGCTGCGCAAATGAACAGTACAATCAGACCGATAATAAGAGAATCGTAGGGCATCCTTGTCTTTCTTATTGTCGCGGAGAGTTAGTCGAGGGCATCCTACCGCAGCTGTAGGCCGTATTTTTTCCATACATTGCGCACTGAACTGACACGGCAAATGCCTGGTTCAACGGTGTAGTCGTAATGTATAGTCCCATCCAGCCGCTCAGATGCCGGGCAGCAAATGGCATCTACTGTAGGTGGCGCTGACTCCACTAAGGGGAACACATGTGTGCTGATGACACTATACACATTCAACTCGGGTGCCCACAGCTGTTTGAGAAAGAGTTCTGCGCTGCGGGTGCCATCGGGGGGATTTGTGCTGTGAAAGAGTTCATCAAAAAGAACCAGGCCGGGCCCCATGGAACGGGCTGACCGAATACAATCTGCAGCGAACTTTACTTCGGTTTCAAACATGGAATAAACACCGGGCGTGTCCCGGAGCTGCAGGCCAGATGCAATCCAATCAAATCGGGGCATGATAGCTCTTAAAGCCGGTGCTACTCCGTAAGAATGGCCGAGAACCACTGACTGCAGAATAGCCCTCAAATAGGAGGATTTTCCACCACCATTCGGACCGGTTATGATTGCATGCGGCCGCTCAGTTTGATTTAACTCTAAAGAGGATGGTATGCCATCCTTCAAGGATATGTCGTATACGTTATCAAGGATCAGCGTATCGGGCTTGAACATCACAAAGCTTAGGGAGACCGTAGAGGTAGCCAGGCGCCAAAGGATTTCCAGGTTCGCGAGATCACGGAATACCATACGGAGGCGCTCAGGCTCTTCTTTCACTAAAAGAAAGGCTCGGCGTTTGTCAGTTTCGTCCAGTTCCTCCAGAACATTGGCAAGCTTGATCCTCAGTTTAGTAGCATGCGGTTGTAGGCTACGAACAATATTGCGAAGCTGAATAAGTCGTTCGCCGAGCCCAGTTATGATTGTATCCGTTTTATTGAGATGCATGGCATTCTGAATAGGCTGGATCATACTCTGGGCAAAGGAGAAGCCGAAAAGGATAAACTGGACAATCGATCGCGGAGTAAGAAGATCGGGGGGCGCGTCGCCTGGTTGAGGCATATTTCCAGCCCATAGGCCCTGCAGGATCTGCGCGTATTCCTGTTGGTCGATAGGCAGGGCGTATACGAAACGGAGAAGAATGTAGGGGAGTACCCACGCCACGATAGGGGTCATAAGGGTCATGGCGGGCACTACCCAGACCTTGAACATTGTAATAATAAAGATCATCCAGGGAATGTGATTTAGGGGCTTGAACATGTCGTCCTGGAAAGAAAGTTGGGAGATCGCATCATTCTCAAGCGAATCCTTCTCGGTTCCTGCGGCCTTAAAAAAACTCGTGAGCTCCTCTTCAATCGACGAGGCTGCATCTAAACTCTCACCGATTGCAATACAGCTATCTGTTCTGAGAATGAGGATCGCATGTTGGCGTTTCATTAGAGTTTCAGGAGTAGTCACTGTTGCCGCGGCCATATTTCTCTGTAGAATGGCGGATGCATCGGAGAACTTGCAGCCGATGAGACTGCTCATATTCTGTAGATTTGCGTCGTATATGAACTTGTGACCGGATTCAATAGACTCTTTTAAACTCATTCTTCTGGCTCGGAAGAAGCTTTGCGTGGCCAAGCCTCCGCGCCAGCCTAAATTTGATATCAAAGTGCTTAAGGTTTGGCACAATACAATCTATAGAAATGGCTGCTGTGAGCGGTTTATATTTGAATGTCGTGAAGATACAGGCTATTCTTGCCGAGCAGGATAGTATTAGTAGGCCATCGCCGGCAATCTGTTCGGCCATTGCCTCGATGAAGGATTTATGCGAGATTGGGGGGGCTGGAAATGTTGATTGGCGACGGGGAGGTACGGCCGCGAGTCCGCGAGGAGGAATGCGTCAATCCAGCTTTCGGAGCTCGCCTAGCTTGCAGTCACTGAACTCGGGTAGTTCATCGCCCAACTCGGGATCCTATAGCCCTAATCGTTATAAATCAAAGTTTCAGAATGCGAATCAGGGAGTAGACGTGACTATCCTGAACAATATTATCCTTTCTAAGCTTAATAAGTTCAGTGGAACTACTTATGCAGATGTTCGCGACTTTCTCTATCAGATCTTGGGTTCTGGAGATGCGGATGTTGGGGAAATGGTGCGGCAGTTTATGCTGATGGTGTTCAAGAAGGCCGCCACGGAGGAGATTTATTGTGCTCTGTATGCCAAGTTGCTGGCGGAGATTTCCAGCCGCTATACCGTGATCTCACAGGAAATGCAGAAGTTGCAGGAGAACTATCTTGAAATCTTTGATGATATTGAGGAGGTGGCGGAGGGCCAGGACAACTACGAGGTGTTCGTGGAGAAGAATAAGAATAAGCGATATCGCCTGGGATATAGCCAGTTTCTGGCGGAGCTGGCTGCCTTAGAGTTCTTGGACTTGTCAAATCTGGAAAAGACATTCCAGAAGTTGATGGATTTGCTGCTGAAGTTTGCGGCAGTGCCTGACAGAAAAGTATTGATCGAGGAATATACGGATTGTCTTGTTCGCATGTCCAGGGTTGTGAAGAAGAAATCGTCTCTCTTCTTTATTGCGGCGCGTAAGTCATTATTGAGTATCTCCAAAGAGACTATTGATACGTTGATCGCGAAAAAAGAGGATTATCCGAGTTTATCTCCGAAGGCGAGATTCATATTGATGGACGTGCGAGATAACCTGGCTTAACGCCGTAAAATTTGGGTTGGAATCGGCCCTGTGTTTTTTATAGTAAAATGAAAACCACAGAGACTTCTAGAATGCCCAAGAAGAATGCCGGCGGGGAGAAGAAAGCTCCGGAGCGCAAGAAGCTGCCGAACAAGCGGCGTGGGGGCGGCGCTCAGGATGATGATGACAGCGTCGACAGCAGGGGGAATATTCGGGGCCTGATTGCATACGATGGGGAAACGTCAGAGGAAAGTTATGACTCGGAGGACGAGACGAGCGAGTCTAGTCAGCTGACACCGAAGCAGTTGAAGGAGATTCGTAACTCGGGGCGCGCGGCGGCGAAGAAGACACGGGAGCATATGGAGTCAAAGCGTCGTGGCTTCATGCCTAAAAAGAAGGTTGAGTCCGAGGAGCCCAAGCGCCGTGCAAAGAAGGAGTCTGAGGAGGAGGACGAGCCAAGGCGCCGTGCAAAGAAAGAGGAGTCCGAGGACGAGGACGAGGACGAGGAGGATGATGAGGACTATGACGAGGATGAAGAGGATGAGGAGTATGAGGGTGGTAGTCATAAGAATGAGCTCATTATCAGTTTCGGCGGGGGCGGTGAGGAGCCTGAGAACCGTATGATTCCCAAGCGCCACAACATGAAGAAGGAGTCTGCGGATGTGAAGAAGTTCGTGACGCTCCTCACGAAGCAGCAGGAGGAGGGAGGCATTGACGATCAGATTGAGGAGTTCAAGCGCCAGACGCCCGATAAGCAGAAGACTATTCTGACAGCTCTTGACCGGACTACGACGGTGAATCCGGAAAAGCAGTCGATGATGTTCAAGATCCTGTCGATGAATATCAGCCCCGATGTGCAGGCCATGGTTCTGGCGCGTTACAATACTCTACAGGGTATGGATCCGGGTTCGGGGGAGTATTTCAAGGGGCGGGCGTGGCTGGAGAAGTTCTCTGCACTGCCTCTGGGAGTTTACCGCGAGATCCCTGCCAAGTTGTCGGATGGCACGGAGAGTTGTGGGGCGTTTATGGAGAAGGCTAGGCGCTGCCTGAACGATTCCATCTACGGGCAACAGGAGGCCAAGATTCAGATTCTCCAGTTCATTGCAAGCAAGATCACGAATCCTGGGGCGGGGGGGCTGTCTCTGCTGCTGGCGGGGCCACCTGGTATTGGTAAGACGAGTCTGATCAAGAATGGTATTGCCCAGGCACTGGCTTGGCCGTTCCAGTTCATCTCTCTGGGTGGCGATTCGGATGCCAGCACCTATACGGGGCACCAGGTGGTCTATGAGGGTTCTCACTGCGGCAAGATTGTGAACTCGCTGATTGCGGCCAAGTCCATGTCGATGGTGATGATGTTTGATGAGCTGGATAAGATCAGTGCGACTCCAAAGGGTGAGGAGGTGCAGAATCTGCTGGTGCATCTGACGGACTCCGTGCAGAATAGTGAGTTCGAGGACAAGTATCTCAGCGGGATCCCTCTCGACCTCAGTAAGATCATGTTCAGCTTCTCGGCAAATAATCTGGAGAAGATTGACAGGATTCTTCTGGACAGGATGGTGGTGATTCAGTTGGAGGGTTACTCGAAGAAGGACAAGATTGCGATTGCGGAGAACTTTCTGCTCCCTACTGCTCTAAAGGATGTGACTTTGGAGGAGAAGGTTTCATTGAGCCATGATGTTCTGGAGCACATTATTAATGAGTATGCGGCGGAGGAGAAGGGCGTGCGCGAGCTGAAGAGGTGCATTGAGGCCATTACGCAGAAGATCAATATGCTGCGTATCCTGAATACGAAGGATCTGCCATTCTACATTGCCGATTTCCAGCTGCCGTTCATTATTAAGAAGGCGCATGTAGATCTGTTCCTCAAGAAGAAGAAACCCGACATGGATGAGTCTGCTAGGCGCATGTATACTTAGCTGCCTGCTGCGCCTGCTTCGCACGCTAACATTATTTCTAACAACCAGGATAGGAACTATCCATGGCCTACGAAATATCTGATTTTAGTTTTTTGTATCCTAAACCTGAGGAACTTAATGAGCTTCTTGATTTGGCAGATAAAAATGATATAAAAGGACCACATGGCCTGTATATTAGAAATATGGGTGAAAGTGGATCCAAGGCCAACTGTATTACATATTACATATCAACTAAACGTATTGTCAGTAACATCGGTAGCACTGTTTTTAAAGTGCGTAGATGTGCTGATAAGTCAATGGATGTCAAAGAGTTCCGTGCTGCGAAATGGGCATCGTATGGGGCTATCCACACTCCACCACGGCGTAATAAAAGCAAAAAGCAGAAAAATAGTGGGCGTAGCCGATCCCGTAGCCGATCTCGTAGCCGAAGCAGTGGGTCATCTAGGGGGCGTGGATGGTAACTCTGACTTTTTTTCCATAGTCCAGGTCGCATCCTGCCGGTCGCGTTCAGCCTTCATCTGGGCCAACTTTGCCGCCATTTCCTTGGCGGCGGTTGTATTTGATTCTTTTACACAGGGCGTTCCGTGCCCCCACTGCTTAATAGCACATGCACTCATTTCTATTCTATTGTATAGGATAGAAATGCATGACTTTACCTCAATGTATGTGCAAAAAAAGGCATATATGTTGGCCATTTTTCTCGTCCTTATCGGGAGCGTGAACTGGCTTTCTATTGGGCTGTGCGGACATGATCTGGTGCGTATGGTGATGCCTCCGCGATTCGCCAAGTGGGTCTATATCGTCGTGGGCTTGGCCGCCCTGCCCCTGATTTTTCAGAGGGATGTTTATCTTCCTTTTCTGGGCGAGACGGTTGTTCCAGGGGGCGCGCTCTCCGTAAAGACTCCCCAGAATGCAAATGACCAAGTGACGGTTAGGACACGTCCCGGGGCAAAGGTAGTCTATTGGGCTGCGGAGCCGAACCCGAACCAGGGTAAGGACCTCCCGACTCCCGATGTTGCATACGGAGAGTTTGAAAACTCCGGTGTAGTGGAGGCAGATACGAGCGGCCATGCGATTCTGCGTTTCCGCGGACCACCCCAGGCATACACTGTGCCGGTGCATGGTCGTCTGGAGTCCCATGTGCATTTCCGTGTTGCGGATCATATGGGATTTATGGGCCGCGTTCAGAGCATCTTTCTGAAGGACGGACGGATTGAGGGGTTTGCGGACTTCATGTGAGGCGCCTACAGCAGTGCTATTAATACTACTGTGAACCAAACTGATATTAAGATCGCACCTGGTATAGCAGCAATACTTTCTATATTCTTTCTATTTTTACCAAGCTGTTGGTTAATCGAGCGTAGTTGTGGCTGATATCTTTCTTCCAGGATCTTCTTGATTTTCTCGCGTTCATCTTTACTGAGAACATTAATCTTCTTAACTATTGCATCAATATCTTTCTGAAGATCATTCTTCTCTCCCTCCTCCAAATCCTCCATCTTTCTAGTACCCAGATCCTTCACCTTTTCTCGTATTTCTGCGATAACTTCATCCTTAACCCCCTTCCACAGCTGGTCTCTCGCATCCTGTAGCGCATTAAAACGTTGCTTATACGTCTGACCATTTGATTTCGCGAACGGGTTCAATCGCATCGCCCTAAATCTATTCTGCATTTTACCTAAAAATGAACCCTTTCGGTGTGATGCAAGATAGCCTACACTTCTTCTCCGTGCTACAGTTCCTCGCCTAATGCCCCTGAACTGATTCTTGTTTAGAGCGTTATTTAAGTCGCTTCTTCTCTTAGCACTAGCTGCGTTATATTTGCTATTGCGCGTATTACGGAGTGCCTTATGCTGTTCTTTCCACTTTGCAGGATTGAACGAAAAAGACTTAAATGTATTTTTTATTTTACCAAAACCATAAAATAACCTACGTTTCACAGAACCAGCTTTAGATTTAAAAGCATTCCAGACACTGCGACGCGGACCTCCAGTCGGCGCTATAGAGTCGACTGCGATCATCGCCGCCTTGGCTGCGCTTTTCGCAACAGCAGATTTTCCATTCAACTTCTCAGCATTCTTAGCACTATTCATAGCTGCAGCCGCAGCTTTAGGACTTCCAGTCGTTATCGCCTCTTCTGCCTTATTTATTGCCTTAGCCGCTTCTGCCACTCCACTCATTCTATTCTCTTAAAAGATTTTTACAGCTACTGCCGCTCCAAGAATACCATGTAGGTACTCTCTCCAAAGCGCGGGCCAGGCATCTCTGTAACAGACTCATCGTCAAACTGATGCCACTTTCCATTTCCTGTATGCCGGCACTGGGCCGTATAATGCCCGAAAGATGCAGTTCCATGGTGATCCACTATCCCCCTTAGGGTATAACGGGTCTCCCTCAGCCGCTCAGGACTCTCGGGTGAGAAATACGGCGCGAGATCAATCGCCTCAACCGGCAGGGCTGCGGCCGGCGTCCGCACCTTCTTTCCATCATTGCCGAAGCGCTTGGTCGTGAGCACAAGAGTGAGCGGCAGCCGCCAAATACTAATGGATTTCTTCGCCAGACGTCGGGGAGGTCCACACGCCTCACAGACATATTCCTGAATCTCCTCCTCCTTCAGCATATCGTCGCGCAGAGATTCCAAGAGGTTGAACTCGCCCTCCGTCGGCACGGGAATCTTCAGCGCATTAAACGGTTCCCAGCGGTGGGAGATCTTCTTGCACTCCTGGCACACGGTCTTCTGATGGAACATTCCGAAGAACATATGAATGAAGGGGCTATACTCCTTCGCGAATGCATCCTGCCAAGCCTTTAGAGCACCATGCACAAGAACTTCTTCTGGGCTCGTCGGCGGCGGACGCACAATACGCATATCCACCTCCTGGATTGTAGATTCGTGAATGGCCTCAAGCAGAAAGAGAAAGAACTCGTGACTGTCGTGACAGCGCTTCTCTGCTAACTGCTCATACATGGTATCATTGACCGCCGCGGGCACCTTGTTCCAGAAAGTTCCGGGGCGGACGCTCTGGCCCTTATTACACTTTCCAAGAAGTTGCACAATCTCTGCAAAGGCCGAGGTTACTGCTTGCAGATTGCCCCGTCGCTCGGACGGATTTTTCTTGAAGAGCGTATTATATTTTCCCTGCTCCATAATCCAGCCCAGCTTGGGCAGATGCCGTAAATTCTGTATAACTGCATTTCCATAGCATGTAAGGCCCATATTGACGAGACCGCCAAACCCCTTTGAAGGATCAGAGATGGGATTGACCTTGTCCATAGCTGTGTGTATATTCACACCTGAAAAATTTACGGTTTCAATTTCACAGTGAGTAAGTATACCAGAAAATGTTCTCGCCGCCTCCCTCATATCGCCGCCACTATGATGTGCCCCTGCTCGATGATCTGCATAACTTCTTTCCCGAAGTCCTTTACGGGCAGCCCGAGCAGTTTGGCGGCGCAGGGCTCTTAGTCTCCTATGTGCAGCAGCAAATGCAACAGAGGTTCGACCTCTTCTCCGCTGGCCGTCGTTCATTTGCCCCTACACCTAATGCAGTAACCACTCCTCCACGATTACCGCAGAGGATACCTGCCATCCAACGCCTCCCCATAACAGAACTGACCTATCTTTCGAACCTCATCTCTCCTCTCAATCAAACACAGTTTATTGACAGTGTATTCGGGTCTATTCACCCACCTACTCAACATATAATGGAACCGGTGATCGTAAGGCCTACTGCAGAACAGCTAGAGGCCGGCACATCTATTGAGATTGTTGATGCGGAAGAGGAGATATGCGCTATCTGCCAGGATACTATGGCAGCAGGCTCCGAGGCCAGGGCACTCCGTTGCGATCACCGATTCCATCCTGGCTGTATCAATACCTGGTTTCAGCGCTCTGTTGCATGCCCAACGTGTCGGCATGATATTCGGGTGCCTATTGCCGAGTAACTAAATCATCCTCTAGAAATGTAGTATTATCCTGTAGTCTAGGGTATATACTAGAAAAAAATAGTGAATATCTTTTTATAACATCTATAATCTGCGGGCGGTCATAATGTGACCCGCCACGTAGATGAAAACACCAGTCATCAAGTATTTCTCCATAATATTGTTTATTCTCGTTGCGCGGATCTGCTTCACAGAAGTTTCGTATCCAATCAGGAATCTTAATGCCTGGTGTATTTTTATTCCAACTCTTGCTGTCATGTGATGAATATCTTTTCTGTAGGTTCTCATCTAATATTTTTAATATAACCCATAATCCGCCACCAGTATCAGTATATACGTTGTTGTGATATCCCATCTCAAAACTGACCAAATGCTTAAGCTGCGTATTCCATGATGCAACATCAAATGCGCAGAGCCCCTCCCAGGCGTAGTCAACAGATCCCTTATCAGTAGCACGGTTCTGAGGTCGGTAGTATATTTGTTTATTCATCATCAGTGATTCCCATGTTTGTTTCTTGAATGGAAAGACGTCTTGTTGTACAAATATGAATCTAGTAAGATATGGTTTTTCTATTACCTGTTGTTTCCATGCAAGCTGACATGAAATAGAGTTTCGTGCCGATGAAGATATATCCACTTTTTTTTCTGTTCCTGGAAATATCTTTGCTCGTGCGAAATGTAGCTCTATTGGAATCTCAACATATTCTATCTTATTTTCCTTACACTTTTCTATAAGATCATTTGTAGTGTTTGGTTGAAATATATTCCCGATACCTGGGGTGGTATTTACATCTATATAGGCGACATAGCGCACAATATTCTTTGGAAATGCCTTTAACCATAGAAGTCGGTGTATTAATAAATGTTCAGGATGATTAAACCATGAGACAATAACTGTTATGAATGGTTGCGTAGAATCAGCCATGATTATTGTAGTACCGCGAACTACCATATTAAGTCCACCCACCTTTAGGGGGGTACCGTAAACTTTTATTTTAGGTGTGCTGCGCGTAAAATAAAGGTTTACGGTGTAGATGCGCCCATTCCATCGTCTAACAGGGTTGATACGCCCAGCAACAGTGGCCCATGTTCAAACGGACGGCTCCTATCATCATAGACAACGCCTGTCCCGCACTGCCGTTATTTTGCGCACCGACGACGAATATCGCCTCATGACGACATATATGGAGGGGGAACATAAGAACTCTACAGAGTCCGAATGGGCCTCCGTTCTCGATGGCCTCCAGTTTTCTATTGCCAAAGACCAAGGGGCCGTGGAACTAGAAAATGATAATCTGGGTGTTATAGAGGCTCTTATTAAACGCCGGGCAAAAAAAGAAGTCGAACGATACTATTTGCATGCGATTCTAGAGGAATCGGCCGACTTGGATTGGCTCGGCATTCGCTGGATCCCGCGTGAACTCAATAGGGCAGATACTCTTTTTCGTTAGTCCATGATTGATGCGACATTGGATGGCATCTCCTCGACGGGAAACTTGTAGTGATTCTTCAACTCTTCCATGAGACTGACCTCGGCCTTCAACAAGATGTTAATCGTGACACCCTTGCGACCAAACCTGCCCGCACGACCCATGCGATGAATATAGCTCTCCTTCTCAATAGGCAGCTCATAGTTGATCACCAGGCTCACCTGCTGCACATCAATGCCGCGGGCGAGAAGATCCGTGCTAATCATCACACGCGTCTCACCTGCGCGGAACTCGTCCATGCGGCGCTTTCGGTCCGTGGCGTCCATTTCACCGTGAATACAGCACAGAGGAAATCCTAGTCCCGCCATTTTCTCCGCCAGCTTCTCGGCCGTCTTTCTGGAGTTGCAATAAATCAGCGCCTGACTGATGGTGAGTTGCTTATAGAGATCCGCCAGCACCTCCACCTTCCACTCCTCGGCATCCACCTGAACATAGTATTGCTTGATGCCATCAAGAGGAACTGCATCAGGGCTAATCAAGATCTTTACAGGATTACTCAGAAGATTGCTAGCCACCTCTAGAACCGGCGTATCCATTGTTGCCGAGAAGAGGGCAATCTGGGTCTCCTTCGGAAAACCCTTATTCAGAATACAAAGAACCTGCTCCTTGAATCGGTCCTCCAACATCTGATCGGCCTCGTCCAGAACAAGAACCCGAATATTGTCGCGCTTCAGAATATTCCTGTCCATAAGATCAAAGATACGGCCTGGAGTGCCGACAAGAAACTGACAGCCTCTGTCGATCGCACGAGTATCCTCGCGGAGGTTAGTGCCGCCAGTGGCAGAATGCACTGTGATCCCCATAAACTGACTGATTGCTGCGGCGACCTTCTGAATCTGCTGCGCCAACTCGCGTGTAGGGGCGAGAATCAAGACTTGCACGGCCTTAATCTTACTATCCACCCTACAAAGAGAACCAATGCTAAATGTTCCGGTCTTGCCTGTCCCTGACTGGGCCTGAGCTAAGAGATCACGCCCATTCTTTATAGGCATGATACCCTTTTTCTGGATTGCAGAGGGCGTATTGAAGCCGTGTGCATACACGCCTCTGAGTAGCTCCTCAGACAACTCCATGTTATCGAAACTATCGTACTCCACAAACTCGCTATTCATCACTTCGGCCATTCTATGTATTAGTGAAAAGAAGTCCCTAAGCCCCCTCAATTTTGCTTTGACCCCATGGACGGCGAGCCCCAAGCCGACCGCCTTAGTAAAATTGTAAACACCTTTTTCATACACCCTATATATAAGAACCCATGGCCGACGGTGAAGATTTCAATGACGACTTGGACGATTTCAATGAAGAGCTAGAGGAAATAGTCGCAGATGGCGAGGAAGCCCCTATCGCAGCCGCGCCAGAGGACCCTTTCGAGATTCTCTATAAGTTCCATCCTGAGACTATTCTCGATTATATGGAGACGGTAGTCCCCGAAGTGCCCCTGCAAAATGCGCCCCCCATTGATTCCACGGACAAAAAACACAAGAGTCCACCCTTTCTCACGGTCTACGAGCGCACTAAGATTCTTGGTGCACGCACAAATCAACTAGCTGAGGGGGCCATGCCCTTTGTCACGGTCCCCGAATACATGACACAGCCATTGGATATCGCAAAGCTTGAGCTCGAGCAGCGTCGCCTTCCTTATATTATTAAAAGGCCAATGCCTGATGGAACATTTGAATATTGGCGGTTGAGTGATCTGGTGATTCTTTAGGTTTATTGATTCGATGAATAGATTTGCGGTAAATGGAATCAGTATAGGCTCTTCTCCCTATCATCTGTTTTCTTTCTATAAAGAGAAGTTCACGCTTTTCCGCTAGAGGTGATTTCAGTAGAGGAACTTGTAACATTTGGCTCCCCTCTGTTTTTTACAGATAAAATAGAATCCCTTGTGGCTGAGATCAGTTCATTCATAAGAGGATTTTGGCAGGTAGTCTCCTCCCAACTACATAGCTGATACATGTCATCGTCTGTAAAATAATAGAGAAACTTGTTGTCCACCTTGGACATTAGGCGATATCCGCAGTTTTGGAGGTTGCCCGCAGCCACTGTTGTAGCGAGTCCAAGATTTGGACTCTCGGACCAGTGCACAAGAACAATAGCGGGCCTGAATCCGGCATTTAGAACTGCGCCTATAATACCGCGCTCTAATCCGGGCGCGGCAGCGACAGTGTCGACTTTCAACACATCCATCCGAACGATGTTATCCTTCACCTTCATCGTAGTGCAGATAGATTCCATGAAGCCGGCAACTGCCTGCGTCTTCATCGAGCCGCCACTCAGATCTACCGTCCCAGTTGACCACCAGGGAAGGACACTCTGAGGCCGCACATTCTTCGGCAGAATCCACTTGGTCTCTGCACCGACAGAAAAAGGCTGAGCCGTCTCCTCGCGCTTACGCTCCTTCAGAATACCAGATACTTCAGTCCACTGTGCCGCCTCGGCCTCGCTCAAGGCGATATGGTTGATCGGGCATCCAAGCCCCTCCGCAATCTCAAGATCGGGTAGAACTGATTTGGAGTTGCCAATGCTCAAAAAAACTGTGCGGATCCCCTTTGCCGAAAAGATATCCCAGCTTCGCTCAAGCATAGGAAACGGATCGACGGAGTTCGCGCCAATAACAGTCTTTAATCTAGACTCATTCATCAATACTCTCGGGTCCACCGGAGTAGTCTGTTGCATTTATTTTCCACGATATTTACTGACGCCAGTGTTTTCCGCAGTTCAGGCAAGTAATGAATATCGTCATCGGCTCATCAGCCGAGCGTGTCTGTAGCTCATAATAAGTACACTCCCGCTTGAAGCATCTGCCGCATGAGAAGCGATCCGTCGCCATCGCCTTGTTCCCCTCAAGTTGACGCTTCTCACGAACTTGCTGCTGTTCAAAGAACTCCGTCCAGCGGCCCTCAAACAACTGATACGTATCCATTTTGGATATATCTTCAAAGGTAATCTCACCGGCCTTGTAGCGATCATAGAGCTCCGTATTCCCCACATATGAGCTGGGGTGAAAGTTCGCCGTAATATGCTTGGCATACCGCGAGTAGAGCTCAATAAACGGCTGGTGTGCCCAGGATTTTCCTACGTGGCGCTGAATAGAAGAGTGAACCGCCCCATTGTAAATGCAGCGCTCGAACATGTTCATTTCTGGGGGGGTGAGATAGTCCTTAAAGAGCTGTTCAATACTTTTGTAAATGCTTTTGCGTGGCGGTGGAAGGGCATCCAGATTATAGGGGGCCTTGAATGATTCGAGTGTAAGTTCATTCTCCGCTGGAACATACAAATATGTAGAATACACTTGCGCCGCGCCGGCAGAAACAGTAGCAGCCGCCGCCCGCCGAGATTTCTTCTTTAGAATACGTGGAACGATCACCGTCTCTTCGGCCTCTTCCTCCTCGGCCTCCTCGGCCTCTTCGACCTCTTCCTCGGCCTCTTCCTCCTCGGCCTCCTCGGCCTCCTCCGTCTCCTCGACCTCTTCAACTTCTTCCACTTCTTCTTCCGAGTCTAAATCCTCGAACCCGCCGAAAGCACGCGTGTAGAAGGCCTCGTAGTCACTGCTTTTAAATGCTACTGGTGTTGCCCAGCTCTTATCATCCTTTGAAGCCAATAGGATAATATCGCCGAATGCAAGAGTAGTATCGTGTGGAGGAGGAAGCTCGTGCTTATTTTCAGTACCGGCCTTGCCCGTGGTATAACCGAATACAAAGAGTGTCTGGGCGCGATTCTTATAGGAACCGAGCACCTCGGGGGCGATCTTTTTCTTCAGCAGGGCCTGTATCATTGCCAGGCTGATTGTGCCATCTGGTGCCGTATTGAGTTGGACTTCCTTTACCTCGGCCTTTTGAGTGAGAAGAAGAACTTGGACAGATTTCTTTGGGGCGGGGGGCATTCTTGATATGTAGGGTGGGTGGGCTTTAGTTGGTAAATTTTTATAAGGCGCGCGCCCACCGGTAAGGGCCGGTAGGCGCGCCTACTGGTAACGGCCGGTGCCTTAGCCTACCAGTAAGGGCTAAGGCCTTCTTCCATATTCTCTATAGAATGTGGAGTTGCAGATGGAAGCCTACGACTCTCAACCAAACAAGTGAATCAAAGATTTACATCTATGATGCAGGTGTTTTTACAGGGATACTATACAATAATACATGGCATTCCTGGCGGGTTAATGAACGATCACAGTCTGAAGATGGATCTGTTACTGAGAACTTGACTCAGATGCCGGCTGACTGGGTGCCTCCGAAGGTGTATTCAGTAGAGGAGTATTCTCTTTTGGCACACTCTGAGGAGCCTGATCAGCAGAACTTTGAACTACAGATACCTGGCTGGTCTCTGCAGTTTTCTCGGGCTGAGAGTTCACCCGCAGTGTCACCCCAGAAAGATCAGTTGCCCCCTGGAAGCAGCGGACAGCCTCATCAACCAGGGCGGCATCCTTCGGCGCCATCGTCTCGATCACCTGGGTCACAGAACAAAAGGGAATCCAACTCAGAAGAAAGCTCTGGACGGGGGCGGGGATCGCATCGCGGAGGGCATTCGCAGCCCCGACAGCCGCCATCAGCACATGCTCCTGGGCGACCAGCCCCCCAGCCGCAGAAACCCCCTGCGACAAGCACATATGGATCAAGGCCTCCTTTTGCAGCAAAGTCAGGGCAGAGAAGGCTTGAACCTTCTGCGAAAGCTCGACTGCCACCTTCACAATCTCAGCAGGGGTCAGCTTCCCATCATCTTTCACAGCAATAAGAGTGGCTTTAGTATCACGCAGCAATACTTCGAGGGGGGAGAGTTCCATTATATTAATACATATTTGCTAGGTTTTAAATCGTTTCCTTTTTTCCTACCTAGCACCAGATGTTTCATATTCTTGGCCTGGCTGTAGGAATCGCAGCCCTCCTTTTCGTTGCCTATTTAATCATAAGGGCCTATTACCCAAGGCTGCTTTTCGGAAAGAAAGATAACTTTATGGTCCGTGCGCCGCCGACAGGGCCTCCCGTCGGAACACCGATTAACGTTGCCCCCACACCGGCTCCCGCCCCTGCAACTCCTGTAATGGTGAATCCCCCACAGGAGGAGCGAACAGTTTCTCCTGGTGGCCCTAACCCCCCAAATGCTCTTCCACCGGCCGAAACAGCTCCGAGCATTTCCCCGGAAGAAAAACCCGTCGATCCCTACGACAATAAAAACATGGAAGCGCCCATCCACGATTCCATGCGCAGCCCCGAACTCTCCTTTGGACCCGGCATGGAAAACAGTGGAATGAATAAACTCGCAACATCTGGAATCGGTAGCGCAAGCGTCACAACATCCGAGTCCCCCTTTTCCCCCGACTTTGCTCAGAATGGTGGGAGTTTTATGGGATCCGTTTTTGCAAATGATCTGACAAAGGATGAGAAGTATTCCACTTTCTAAAGGCCTAAGCACATGTCCACAGTTATATATAGAATATGGAGTCACAAGGGCTTTCACAGGGAAGTCTTCGAAATAGTCACCGCGAAACACATGCCGTAAAACGTAAACGCGCCCCAGCATTATTCCAGGAGCTTGCTCGCAAGTTGGTGGAATCATGCTCGCAAGATCTTGTTCTGCGCCAACGCCTGGATCCCGAGCGGGCAGAAGTGCCCCTGAAACGCGGCACATTCTTTGCATTAGAAAATGAAGGACGCGCAGAACCCGGATTCCTGGTATTCCTCCCTGGAAAACCCGCAATCTATCTGCAGTTTCGTAGGGGAGCAGGGGCTAATGCCAGCACTCTACGACTACGTGTCTCGGAGGCAGTAGCGGAGGGTGGGGGGTCAGTTCTCGTTGCTACCTTGGATGATGTGCTGCATAGTCTACGGCTGGAAGATGTCTGGATGTGGAGAGGGGAGGTTCTCGCGGGGAAACAGACATATACGCAGCGGCGCGAGAAGTTAAAGGAGTTCGTGCAGTATCACTGGGTGCCAGACGCGCGTCTGCTCGGTGGTATCTTTACTACAGTTGCCCAGCCAATGTCAATGGATAAGTTCGCGGAAAAGAAGTCGTGGGATTCATGTAACAGTGTGGAGTTTATTCCGGATATGCCAGGAAAGCGACGGATGATCTGGTATTTGGAGGCGCAACAAAAGGCCGCGGAAGCCCATTCCGCTCCCAAGCAGTTCCGTGAACCAGAAGTAACGCAGTCAAAAGATAACTGCAGGGCCCGCGCGGTTCCTGTAGACAAAATGCCCGATGTATATGATTTATTTACGGAAAGCGGAAGCATGATTGGTCGCGGCTCTGTCCAGCAGTTTAGGCTCAGTATGCTTATTAGGGGCGCCGCGGAAAAAGGGGACATATTTGTTATGGCCAGCTGGCGACCAGAGTTTAATGGATATGAAATCTCGGCCCTATGTTAGAAGAGGCTATGGCTCCTAAGCGCACAAGAAAACATCGTGGTGGAGGACTAGGACAAGTCTATAGTTTTGGAGGACCGATTACCCCTGGGGCTCCTATAGGAAATACGGCGGAAGTTATTCCTGCTTCTTCTTGCATGGCAACTCCCCGTTTTGGAGAGGTCAGCTTTCCTACAACTGGCCTCGGCCTTCCCGGTATGAGTGGAGGTTCCCGCAGGAAGCAGCGCGGTGGACGCTACTCGTTCGATCTTTCTGCGCCGATGCCTGGTGCGGCGGCTCCCTGGGCCGGCGGCATTCCACCCGTTGTGCGGATTCCCTGCGAATCTGCGCAGACGACTGCAAACCCGTTAAATGCTGTGCAGATGGGCGGTGTCGGCGGAATAGACAGTGCATTCTATGCAGCACCCACGGCCGGCTATACGAATACTCCTAGCAGCTGGCTGGGGAGCACTGGATCTCCTTCACTTCTGCAGACACCCTATGAGGCCCGCACAACTCCTCCTGTGTGCTTCAAAACTGGGGGTGCTAGGCGCAGGGGTACTCGTAGACGCAAGATGAAGGGCAAGCGTAAGGGTAAGCACAGCCGCAGGCGCTAAATGCGATAAAAATATCATTTCTAAAACCATACTATGAGTTTAGAAATGGATAAACCGCTCGATATCAAGCTATTGGGTCCTAGTTCAGCTGGAAAACCTCCATCTCCCCAAGGCAATCCACCCAGTCAAGCACCCGAACAAAGATATGGTCCACAAGCAGGTGCCACTGTTCTACCAGGCCCCACGCGGCTAAAGAATTCTTAAAAAGGAACTACAGCTAGTAGTAATGAGTAGCTCCGCGGTGAAGACTTCAGCAGTGGCTGCAATAGCTAAGCCTGCAGCTATAACATTTGTTCAGCTTAGCGATGATGAGCTACAGAATATGGATCTTTCATCTCTACAGGCATATTCTGACCAAGTTTCAGCCGTAATCGCTCAAGAGTTCTCCGCCATTGCTGATGCTCAGGCAGTTCAATCGCAGTATGATTACCTTATTCTTACTTCGCAAAGTACAATCAATGGGCTCGGCTATGAGATTACGGCAAACTCTAACTTGATTATTTCCAGTGATATGCAGGCAGCTGAAATCACCAAGTCAAATATCATTCTAGACTCCAATATAGCACGTTATACTTCAACTATTTCGGGGCATAATAAAACAATACAAAACGCAGACATTCAAATGTCATCACTCATGGCAGAATCAGCTAGTATTACCTCCGCCCTAGCTGAATCCGATAAAAACTTTGTATCATCTGCTACCTACTATTCGTCTCTTTATACAATCTTTGCGGGAAAAGACCTTGCCTATCAGGCCGGTATTTCAAACATTATAACCACCAGCACACTGTTAAGTAATGCTATTATTACGCAAAAGAAGTCCTATGATAACTGGCAGACTTCTTCCGCGTATACTACTGCGCGAAGTCTCGAACTTAGTAGCCTGAATATTTCAAGTTTTGCTATCCAATCGACGCTGACTCAATATAAAATAAATGAAGTCAATGCCATAAAAAACTTAACGAGCACCATCGACGGAGTCACTGCGGTAAGTTCGCTCTATGCAACCTCGATCGTGAATCAGCAATATTATCAGAGCCTTTCCAGCCAAAGTGGTGTCTTAGATTTGTATACTGCAGCCTACAGTACTTTTCAGACTGCCTCGGCTCTATCTAATGCCTCGCCAGGCAATACACTCGTTACCGCCGCGGCTACTATGGCTCAGCAGCGTCTTTCTACTCTTACTGTTGCCAAGGGACAGGTCACAGACCAAACTACAAAACTACAGGCACGTGTTGCCAATGCAGTTACAGATACATATAATGTACAACTCACCGCCGCCCAGGCCGCAGTGCAGCTTGAGATAAATAATATTAATACCTTTATGGGATATGCTAATAGTTCGATTGCAGCCGTTACTTACTATTCCACCCAGTATGAAACGACAAATATGCAGGTTCTAAGCAGCATGGCGGCAATAAAGACATATAGTAGCTTATACGAGTCAAGTGTTATTGGCTCAAATAGTTTTATGGCACTAGTCATTAAAGATAGTGCCGCTATTGCTACACAACAAGCCATGGTAGATTCTATATCATATTCTATTAGTAGCTTGAATGATGAGTATATAGAATATGTAAGCAGCTATAATGGCTGGATGTCATATTCTACCACAATGAAAAAGGAAGTTGAGACTGCCACCACAGATTTAATAACATATTCTAGCTTATACGAAAGTACGAACAAGGCCATTGCTGATTTCACACAACAACGTTCAGAGGTTAGTAAGAAAATAAGTGATAATGATATAGTGGTAAAGACCCAATCTACCATATTTGAGGCAGAACAAATCAACTCTTTACTATATCAAAACCAGATTCAAACCAGTTTCAACGCGGAGGAAACTGCAGTATTCCAGTACAGAGAAACCTATGTTCGTCAAAATCTACTGTCCCAGCAACAATATTATGATGCATGCGTTTTACAGGAGGTACAGAATACATCATCGCAAAATGGGCTACTAAAGGTAGCAGCAAAAGGGGGAGCATTTGTTGAAATTCCGATCAATACTAATACTAATATAATCAATACTGCAAACTCAAATAAAGGAACTGTCGAGGGATTTCTCAATACTTTTGCAACTATTTATAGCAACTATGCCACACAGAAAGCAAATCTAGAAACAGTTAATGCCTCATTGATAGCTCAGCAAGCAACTTTTCCTAGTGTAACAAATGCAGCAAATGCGTTCATGACAGATCCTACACAAGGTCAAGCATTTTCAAATGCTCAGGCAGCCTTTATCGGTAAACAAGCTATTACACAGAGCCTTCAATCCAAGGTTGCGCTTACCCAGGCCCAGATTAATACCGCAAAGATTGCATTTATGCAAACGTATAATAGGGTATTCCAATCTTCGGATATATTCAATAATGAGTCAACGATCAGTTCATTTTTGATCCAGGGATTTTTATCGGCTGTGAAAGTGTAGTTAATCCTGGATTAAACATTCCTCTGCAGGAACCACTGTTCTACCTTTTTTTTGCACCTCACCTTTCTCTGCCCCGTGCTCCCAGCGCTCCACTTGATACGCGCACTTCCTATAGTAAGTGAGTCTCTTACGCCATTGTGACTGATACATTGAATGTTCATCCACAATGTCAACGATGACGGGTGCGACCTGTCTCTGATCCGGCCGAATACGCAGAATACGTCCGGTGCTCTGCTCCACCGATTTGCGTGGTGAGGCCAGAATCACTGCATTTAATGTCTTAATATTCATGGCTTCACTCGCCATAGCATAGGAGGCGAGGAGAATCCGGGCGGAGGCTGCACCCTGCTCTCTCACGGCCTCCTTCATTCCTCCCACGTAATAGGCCATGGTGAGGCTCGGATCCGCCTCCTTCACTAGCTCCTCAATCCTATTAAGATGCCCAATGCGCTCTGATAGAACAAGAATACGGCGGGAAGGCTCCACGACCAGACGCCGGATCCAGCGGAGAATCTCCTTGTTGCGATCTTCACAGCCGAGAATATTGCCGAGAAGTCGCGCCATTACTACCTCGCCCCGCCAGTCCGTGGGCACCGTATTATACGTCTCATCCTTCGTTTCTATAAAGATGCCCTTCACCTCCACCGTCGGGTCGGGTTCGCGCACCTTCTCCCAGTAGACTGGCTCCCCCAGAAACCAGGTGAACACTTTTGAGAGCCCATCCTCGCGTGTAGGTGTGGCGGAGAGTCCGAGCATGCACCGAGTCTGAATCCGCTGTAGGGTCTTGGAGAAGTGCTGGGCACCGAGATGATGACACTCGTCAAAGATCGTGAAACCATAGTCGCTAAAGAGACCTTCCGCAATATCCTGCCCACAGATCGTTTGAATCATACAGATACTACAGTCATATTTCGCCGGATCAATCTCCCGTTTTGGACCCTGAACAATCCCTACACGAATCCCAGGGATAAGTGCCTCCATCTCCCCCCGCCATTGGTTCATCAGAAACTCCTTGTCCACAACGACCAGGAACCGCTTCTTGAGGCGCGCCGCAATCCCCAGAGCCATGAAAGTCTTACCCTTGCCACATGGCACGCAAATGAGACCATTCGCCCCGGCGTTCATAAATGAATCAATAATCGCCTCCTGGTAATCGTAGGGTTTCCCCTGGAATACGAGATCGGGGCGGAGTTCAAGGCCAGCGGATACTACATTCTCTTCCGCGGGGCCGTAGGCTGCCGTTCCCCAGGCGCGAGGAACATACCACCGCGTCGGTGATTCACGATACAGTTTAAATCTGGCCGCATCCTGCACAGCCTTGGTGGCGAACTTACTGTTCAGCTTCGGCGCCACGGTAAGTTCCTCCTGCAGAGTCTTTGTCTGTGCCGCAGTGAGCTGTGCCTTCAGAATAGAGTATCCTTTCGTTGTAAGAGTTCGTGCCATCGTGCTGCTCGTAGGCTTAGCGGAACATGTCAAATTTATCACTATGAGTTAGTATGATCAAAATCACTTCAACACTCGCCATCCTTTTGGGCTCATGTGCAGTGTTTCTTCTGACACCCTACATGCCATATAGTCTTCTGAAAATGACGGTGGGCAATACGCTCTCATCGACCGTCATGCTGTGCCTTGTGCTCTATACGCTGGCCCAGGACCGTCTGCTTGGACTCGCCTCATTTCTCGCCGTGGCAGCCTTGTTCTTAGAGCAGCGCCGTCGCACAGTAGATATGGTATCTGGAGCGATTGACCCTAAAACAAAAGCATTCTTTAATGTCGAGCAGCTAAATGTCCCTGCCAGAGATATTGTCCCTGGCGAAGTACACCCACCTAGGAAGGACGCCGAGATAGAAGATTATTCTTTTGAGCCTTCCGAGGAAGCAGGTGCAAACAGTTATGAAAAGACGGGCGATACCCATGACGAAAAACATCCTTTGGAGACGGTACCACCGCAACCAAGCGAAGTTTCAGACTTTCTACAACTCAAGGGTCTGGCCAACATTAGTTGAGCATTGCCCCTATGATAAACCCTACAAAGCCGGTTAGCAACGCAGGAAGCATATAGGAGGGAAGCAGAGTTATCCAGTTACTTTCTGTTCCCTCTCCTAAATAACCTCCGCTACCTGCCTCTACTACATTAAACACAATCAACCATACCACTATCGAGAAAAATACGAGCGAAAGGATAACTCCAAGAGCTGTCCCCATATATTTCTCGAAACGGCCAGGATCCATCCCTCCTTTAACATTGTGAGATGCGCGCAGGGCATCACGCTTTGCCAAAACATCCGGTAGGGTTTCCCCCGTAGAAAGATCAACCTGAATCTGCCCATTTACAATGGCGGAATCCGGGTCGACTGCCACACATTTGTATGCATCCGCCTTATTCTCAGGAGAATCCGAGGATGGCGTAACAATATCCGGATAGTATTCTTTAAAATGAGCAAAGTTCAACAACTGATTGGTTGTCTGCACAAATGTAGAGAAATCCGCGACAGACAAAATAGTTTTCACGGTTGGGGAGAAACGAAATGTGGGTGGTGCCAGAAAGCTGGTAAAGTTGTTTTTATTACCAGATATTTTCATTATTGTTGCCATGAGGCTACTCAACACCTGAATACCATTCGTACTGACGAACACATACATGTTTTGAGTCGGTGTATTCGCCGTCTTTCCATTCAGACAGATTGTATAATAGGCAAACCGTGAACGGGCATTAGTAGGAAAGCAGGATTGCAGTGAAAATGGGCCATTTGCATTATTATCTGACAGGCCTACAAGATATGATGGCTTTATTTGCGAACTTACCCTCAGGATAGGTATAACAAATGTAATATATTGATACGGGGCGGTTATATTTGAAAAAGTCATGACGATATCTTCAGTATTATTCTGCTGGGACGTAATGGGAAGAAGCCAGGGTTTATGCGAGGCATTTATTATCTGAACTGCAGAGATAGTATACGTCGTATTCATGAAGCGAATCGTAGATAAGTTGGAGTTTCCGGAACCAACTTCGTCTGTTTGCGCGGAAGTCTGTGGAGCAGTGAAAATGGGGGGAGTAGAGCGTGTCCCCCATTGAAAATCTATTGTGACCGGCTCACTCACAGTATCATAAAGTGTGTCTGTGGCCGTCAATCCCAACTGCAATGGAAATGCATTTATAGACCCTACAGGGCATGTCATAACCGACTCTATCGTCTCATGCCAAATTTAAACCTACAAGTTGGCGACGTGCGCTAAAGGATACCAGGAATGTAGGTAGGGCCATCAAATCGGTAAATCGTCACAGTACCCTTTTGCCCTGTTGGCTTAACTGTTACCGAGTCGCGGTCATAGAGTTCCTCGCAGCCGATATCATCTGTGCAGTCGCGACGATTGTGCTGGATAGGAAGTTGGACAGGATTATAGGTGTCGGTCCGGGTATAATATTGAAACCGGTCGGAGCGTGAAACCGTGCGTCGGCCGTAGAGTGGAAGAACTGTTCCATCATCCGCCTTGATTACTCCCATGGCCTGGTAGGATTCGGGGATGCCGCGGGTGGGTAAACGCGGAAGTTTACCGTAGATTTCGGCGCCAGTGGGAAGATCCGGCTCGGCCATCCAATGTCTTTCTGGTTTCGGCGCGCGGGTATACCTGTCATCTCCCTGGGCGGCAACTTCTACTGTAACTGGCGCCTGCGTATACTGCACAGGTTTCTGCACAGGTTTCTGCACCGTATATACGAGATACGCGCATCCTAAAAGAACCACCACGCAACCCAATAAAAAGGCAGGTGTTATGCAAAATACGCCAGGAGGGCATTTTGTTCCGTAAAATTTAGCCGGCATTCTATTTGAAAGACGATATAATGCATATCGAAGCACGTCACGTCTTCTCAAGAGATCTCCGCGTTGTCAAGGCGGCTCTGCACTGGTATCCGGATTCCGCAAATATAAAAAATGACAATACATATCCGCTGAATAATGCGATTAATAAGAAATATCCAACGAGTGTGATTAAATGCCTGTTAAGGCACGGGGCGAATCCGAATACCGAGGGCACACTATTCTTATGGTATTATCACATGAAACCAATCGGCTATACGCCGATTGATATGGCAATATCCTATAAGAACTGGGTCTGGTGCCGCACGCTCATTCAGCACGGGGCAAAGATTACCAGCTATGCAAAAGATAAATATGCAGAGGCGCCTGTAGCGGAGCGGGCCTGGTTCAAGGCGTGGACTGCGCATAGAGAACTCTTTTCCGCGTTGACTCCCGAACTCTTGGAGCGGGCGTCCTATTCCTATAATGTTCCTCCACTGGAGGTGAAACCTGGTATTATTGTACCTGGTCGTCAAGGATATCAAGAGTCGCTCAATACGTACTATGCCGCCCTAGGGTCGACCGGCGTGTAGTTCTCGAAGGAGTCCCTCTCCGCGGGGAGCCGCGGCTCACTTTTCTTAGTGCACTCTCTACTACATTTATTTCGGCGAGCAGGGATCGTTGATTTACGCCATTCGATCTTCTTAACTTTGTCGTTAAATGAAGTAAATGCCGCACAAGCACGGAGATTTTATGTTTTTGTTCCTGCTCTTTTTCCAAGATTGCAGTTTGATGCGGCTCAATACGGTTGCGCATATTTCGGGCCTCTTGCGAGAGGCTTCTTTTTCTTGTAGATCTAGAAGCAGACGCACCCATTCCTAATCGGGCATTAGAAAGCCGGGCCAGCACCAGTAGCTACACCATCTAGGCTTGCACTGTCCTGGGCATACAGATCCGTTCCGCGCTGAGCATGAGCTACCTCCTCCGCCAGACGATCCTGGCCAGTCTGGAGGTAGGGGTTATCCTTCGGCTCGAGATACATAGTCTCCTTCGCTGCAGGAATGCTGTCCTCGGAAGGAGGATAGATCAGCACGCGTGCCTTTGCGGATGCGGGAATACTTGCGCCAGGCACGCCCTCATTTGTCAGCTCGTCCATACCCTGTAGGGGCTGATTGTCCAGAATACTTGCTGACTCTAAGACACCAGTCACCGCCTCCACCTTTGGAGCTAGTGGGGCCGTGCCCTTAACATCATGGATACGCTCGTGAATAGATACAGGATCTCTGGCCTGGAAACCCTCCATAGGAGCGCCTACCGTCGCCCCACCTTCCATCATCCCCATGGGCTCCTGCTTGGGAAACAACAGTCTATTCGCATCGCGCATAAATACGACCAAGGCGAGAATAGCCAGAGAAGCCACCACCGACTTGCTAACTGCAAAAACAATCGTGCCCAGCCCGACAGCAGTCAGTGTTACCCCAAGACTTTGGCTATAGAATGAATATGCCACAACTAGGGCTATAGCGGCCAGTGTTGCAGTCCCGTGCATCTCTCTTACTTCTTATTGCTAAGTTTCCTTAGAGGCTTAGCAAAGGCACGATTACTCTCTGCAGGATCCAGAATGCCGCTCCAGCGCTAAAGGATTTCACCACGAGGCCAATAAGAGTGAGTTCGCCCGTAGACTTTACTAGAGATGGTACATAGTGGGCGAAAAGGAAGTTTACTACGGGTAGGCTAAACACAAAGACGAGTATGGTGACAAAGAAGGCCACGCGAAACTCATCGAGGCTGCGGGCCAGCCAAGAGCGCTTGGGCGCGACCTGTTGGCGCTGAGGCAGGGGGGCTACGGCCGCCCCCCATTGATCACCACCCTGTGATGCCGCCTGTACTCCTCCACCACTGGTATTCATCATCTGCGCGAAATCTGCCGGAGTTGGTTGACTATTTCCGATAATATGGGCCGATGGTGGACCACTGTCCATTTGACGAGGCGCAATAGTATTGGGATTAGGGGCATTTATGACTCCCTGATTGAATCCACCCGCCGCCGGAGGCGGTTGAATAGGCGGGTTCGATGGGCCACCACCATTCATCTCATTCAGAATGTTCTGGACAAAGTCACCGTCACCCTGGGCCGGGGCACTATCAAGCTCCGAAAGAAGAGTACTCATAGAATCGTTCTGAACAATCGCAGTAAAAAGGATTATCGCACAAAACGCTCAAAGGGTTCTATTACGCCCTTGTTCGGACAGGCAATCGGCTCCGCGTGAAACTGGTAACACTCCTTCCCCAGCTGATACGTAGCGGTTTTCACTTCTTCATATGGTGGGGCCTTTTGTATACGGCATTCGGTGCCACTGCAGACCGGCTTCAGTAAGGCTATACACCCCAGGCCAAGGACGAAACTGAATATAACATTAAAGCTTTCTGTCTGAAGAAACTCAAACATCTCTACCGTTATCTCTTTATTTAGGTGCCGCGCAGTTAAATTGATAGTTCACGGTAGGATGTTGAAGCATATACGCTGTATTCCCTTTATAGTGGGTATACTGGCGGGAGTTGCACTACTTTTATTTTACAAGGCGCCACGTAACGTGGTATACGAATATCCCCATCCACAGAACGTAAACGATCGTGTGTATCGGGATGAAAATGGAGTCTGCTACAAATATAACTCCCAGCAGGTGGGTTGTGACGCGAATGAGGCAACACTCAGGTCATATCCTATCCAGACCCTTTAGAGAAGCGCCGAGCATTGATAATCGCGGCCACTTTCGCCTTAGCCTGCTCTTCCTCGCTGATAACAGCCTCCTTGGGTGCCGCATTGACCGGCGCTTCCGCCAGACCCCCTTCGCGTATCTGGGTTCTCACGGTTTCCTGGGCGAGGCCCACGGCATTCTCGCCCTTCCATTTACTGGGATCAAGTGCCCCGCTATCCTTATCCGCCAGTCCGATTCCTGATGGCCCCTCCCGAACATCTGCATACACGAGAGCATCCGTTCCGGTTGCGAGTAACTTTTCCTTTAGAGCCTCTGTTTGTTGATAGATTTGCGTGTATATCTTCAACCAGAGTCCCTTCGCATCAGCCGGATGCTTGGTGACCTTGCGGGTCATTAAGCGAATCGTGCGGGCCGAGCGGGTCTTTAACAGACTCGTGCGCAACTCATCCATTCCGAGCTCCTTTGCCCTCTCCGCCTCATACGCCTGTAGAGCCGTAAAGTAGCGGGTATCATCCATAGTGAACTCCACTGGCCACATGGGGCTGAGGAAGCCATTCACGACCGAGTCAGTGTCAAAAAAGATGCGTGCCTTGCGGCCATCCTTCAGGCTCTGGCGAAATGCGATTTCCGATGGCTCACCCGCCGCAGCCTCATCCTCTGCGGACTTGGTTGCCGCATCGACGGCAGTGTCGACCACATACTTTCCCTGATCATGTTCCGGTTTGAACTCGTAAAAGGCGAGGCGATACACTTCCTTGTCAAACGGGTCCTTATTTCCGTCAAACGGGTCCTTATTTCCGACAAGTTTGCGCTCCTCGTAGCGCTGGGCAAGAACGATTTCATTTGTTGAGGGATTCACTATAGGCATTATATCACGAATGGCGGCGCGAATGGCACTACGACGTGCATCAAGCTCAGCCACACGCTGATTCGCGGCCAAGACAGGACGCATCGTTCCCGTAGCCTCGTATTGCTGCCATGCCGTAGCTAGAGCAATACGTTCCGCCTCATACTTCACGTCCAGATCTGCCAAGGTATCCAGACGAAGCTCCTCCAGGGCCGCGCGCTCGGACGGTTCCAGCGGAAGAAATCGTTTTAGCTGGATGGTGCCCGCAGGTTCTTTTATCTCCAGATTTCCATCTGCCGTAAATCCGTATTTATCCACGTTCTTGGAGCGATTCCGGAAAAAGGTAGTTATACTATTTAACACTTTCTTGTCATACGCATCTACAGGCATCTCTTTTGGAGGGGCTGCAGGCGCTGCAGCTGGAGCCTCGGGCGCGGCTTCCACTGGCTTTTCTGTTTCTGCCATCTGGTCAATGGAAGGAAATACCTCCAGCGATATATCCACAGAATCATTTGATCATGTTCTACGGATCACCTTTGGCATTGTCCACGGAGTCATTCTTACCCTATTCAGTTTCAGCCTGATTCTCTTTTTTCCTGCACCCTTTTCCCTTTTCGGCTGCATTGTAACGCCCCTTCTCAGTTTCATCCTGGCGATATTTTGCAATGCCTGTGTCGAATATGTAAGCTCCCCATCGCAATCGGCGATGACGGTGGGGCGCATACTTGCTACTGCCTGGATTCCTCCACTCGGTGTCTTTTGTGTAAATCTCGTGCTTCTTCCGCTCAAAAGTATGCCAGCCATTCTCGGCCCCGTGAATGTGCTGGTATTCACGTCTATTGTGGTCAACTTGATGCTAACAACGCTACTGCAAGTCTATGCGGCAAGAAATCTTCAAGCCGTTTCCTCCAAGTCATCCGGTGTCTCTTCACCGACATAGATATAGCGCGGCACACCCTTCTTGCGCATGACGGAAGCATCTAGCCTATAATATCCGGGCTGTGTAACAGGTCCCGACGCCTCAGGCTTAGTGTAACTTAGGCTCTTGGCGGCTGCCAAGCTCACTGCCGCCGTTTCCACTATTGCCTTTTCCGAAAAGATGAATCGGCCGAAGGCATAGGTCACTACGGCCCAGGCAATGCAGAACATCCATATGGGAAATACACTGGTATCATCACCATTCACGCCGAACTCTTTCCAGCTCCCGTCGCGCCGAAACATGAGTTGTGGCCTAAAATATAGGACGGCTGCTACGCCTAGAAGGTATATGACAATGCTAAATAGCAGGAGCTTCATCTCTCTGTTGGTGGCGGAGGTTTCTCGGCTTAGTAATCGTCCGCTGCCTGCTGTTCATTGTCGTAGCCACCCTCGGCTCCTGCCCCGCCTCCGCCGAATGCCTCATCCTGGAGGGCCGCCGCTGCATTTGCTACTGCCTCAGGATCAAGGGCAAAATCGCCTAAACCCATTTCTATACGTTGCTCGCGTTCCCTATCAAGTTGATCCGGATCCAGAGTATATACGGCCTTTGTTCCGCCCACAGACCATTGACCCAGTCCCAGGCGCTTCATCATCAAGTCCGCCTTCTTTTCCTCCGGTGTCATCTTATCCTGCCGTGTGACGAACAGGATCTTCTCGGCGTCATTCCGCCGTGCAATGAGGTCACGAATCTCGTCCTCCGTGAAGTTCAGGCCCTCGAGCTGCAGGCGACTCAGACACACTTCCAGAATACTTAGGGGTATACGTGAAGTTGTTTCCACGGCACCCCCCGTCCCACTGACTCCGTCGGGAATAATGTTAGGATTAATGAACTCTGCTAAAACGCCGAGAACAAGTGAACTGACAATATTCTGGCAGCCTAATGCTCCACCAGGAACTAGCTGGGTCCGCACATGATTCTGCACTGCCTTGAGCATTGTCTGTAACTGTCTGCATGCCTGCTTGAGTTTTATCTCCGTAAACCCCTTCACCGACTTTTTCAGAGTGATCAAATACGCCAAATGCTTCTCAAGAGATTCATTCACGGTTTCCTCGATTTCGCGCGGAAGTTTATAGGCTTTTTGGACTTTAAGAGACTCGGGCTTGAATCCGATTACTAGACGTTGAAACGGCACGAGGAAATAGGTTCTCACGGATTCAACAACCTGGGTAGGCGACTGCTTGAGCAGTGCCGTGAGTGTCTTACTGGCCGCCGCCCCCAGACGTCGCTGAATATCTCCGAGAGATTCTTCAATAAAGCTCGTCATTGGACCATATGTATCTGCAATCTCGAACTCGCTCGCCTTTGGCGTCAACTTGGTTGCAAGGCCGATCGTTTCTGCCAAGAGCCTACGACATCCGTCAAATGGCTCGGGCTCTAGGCGGGCCAGGCCAGCAAGAAGTGCAGTACCAGTTACGGGCTTTTCGGTTGTCGGCATATCGACGTGATACTTGGTATGAGCAGCATCTAGGACATTATTAAAGGTCCCCAGGTCGACAACTATGCGCTGAGATTCAAGTGCCGATCGCCCCTTTGTAATGATCCCTTCCACCTCTGTTGCCCATTCTTTATACAGGTCTTTGGCGAGCGGAGGAGTCGGTGTCACGGCATAAGGGTCATCAGGGAACACAAAGCCGCAGTGAGCACATGTATTCGTGTATCCAGGCTCGTGGGGAAGACCCTTGCGCGGCCCATCGTAGCATACGCGCAGAAACACACGGTAAAAAAGGTCTTCGGGTAGATCTGCGGCGGGACGGGCTGCGCGGCGGGGCTTAAACACAAGACGGACATGAGATCCTGCCTGTCCACGGGGTGGCGTCTTTTTCGGGAGCGCGGGCAGCACGGAATCCTTTTCCGCCCAAAAGCTGCGTGGTTCTGCGATAGGGGTATAGCAGCAAGTTGTCTCGGCATAGGGTGATCCGCGCACAAAGACCCCGTTTTCGCGGGCAATACGATGACCCGTCTGAATCCATGCTCTTATAAGCTCTATTGGCTTTGCGGCATCTGGTACCGTCACGGCCTTGGCCGCCTCCTCCTTTGTAATGAAATAGGGGAGAGGACGGAATCCGCTAGGCACGGCCTCTGGAATACGATCCCCTGATGCGGCGGATCCATACAGCTTTTCGTAATATGATCGCTTGACCGAAATGGCCTGCTGAACTACTGCAGTCTTCATTGCGTCGGATGCCAACTTCATAACGCTGCCGGCAATCATTTCCTGCCGCTTCTTCTCGACGGTTTGCGCCAAGAATCCGGTCAAACTCCACGGTGGCTCATTCAGCTTGATTGATGCGATCGCGCAGCTTATATAGTTAATACCGGTCTTATCCTCCTCTTTGCCGATGGGGTAGCCCGAAAAACCGGCCACACATCCTGGAATCTTGGATCGCAGCACGAAATCCGGTACATGCGTCTGAATCTCAATAAGGGAGTGGGCGCCCATTGAGCTCACAAGAATACGGTTAATAAGAATATCATAGTCTATGGGCTTTCCCTCGCCTTTGCGCGCCTTCATCATGCGGGCATACTCTTCACGTGATGGCTGCTTCAGAATATCGGATTCCACGCGCTCAACTATATTCTTAAAGGTCTGCGTTTCAGCATAAATCCCCACTTTATCAAAGAGCTGTCTTGCCGCGCGGTAACACAGGCGCTGAGTGTCTGTAGCAAACTCGATTTCTTCCACGGGTTCCGCGCCGCCGAGAATCAGATTCATTTCCTCATCCGCCACGGCATCAGCGTCAACGAGCGCCGCGCGATTCGCCATGGGCCGCCCCTGGTCATCAAACTCCATTTGCTGGTCAAACTCCATCTCAGAAATGGCTTGTCCGCAGTTCTTGCACATGAACCGCCCGTGAAACTGCCCACCGCTGAATTTGAGTAGAATCTCCTTGTGGATCGCGTCCTTTTCTCTCGGATGCAAGTATTCCTGGATCTGAAGAAACTCGTGGTAGCACATGAGATGATGGGGATTGCCTTGGGCCGACGCGGAACACATGATCCAGTTGTCCTTGGTAGGCCCTCGGAATCGGGCCAAGAGGCGCGTCAAGAGCTGCATACGATCGTCGTCGTTTTTGACTTTGCGGATGGCGTCCAAGCTTTCCACGTGGGCGCACTGAACAGGCGTCGGAATCTCGCCGGCATTCAGCTTCTTTTCGGCCTTGAGAAGAGCTCTCCGCAGTGCCTCCATGAACTGATCGCGCACCAGGCGATTTCTCTCACGAGCGAGTGGGCCAGGAATACCGGCCAGTGCCGTGAGAAGAAGATCTGACATATCGGCCTGCAAACCGGCCACAAGAGCCATATCATTGTCTCTATACGCTGGAAGAATGGCGCGGAGTTCTTCTACACGGGCGGCAATCAGTGGCTCTGATTCCAGGCTCGCCATGAAATCTTCCAGAGCTTCTCCCTGCAAAAAAGGCATGTTCTCCAGTCTCAGTTCGGTAATCGCCTTGGCGCTAACCTCCCGTTCTGTCGTTATAGACTGCTTGAGGAGAGCACGGAATACATTTATTTTCTCTACGAGGATTGTCTGCTGATCCGTCGTCAGCTCCTTTTGACTCAGACCCATATTCTTCATCTCAATCTGTGCGTCACCGAGCCCCTCAATGTGGAAGGGTTGCGCTTTGATCCAGTCCTCTATAGGGATATTGCCAGACGTATTCCCTCCCTCGCCGATGGAAATGATTCCGCCGGCCACTGCCTGTTCGGGCACACCACCCAAGCTCTTAATGATCTGCAGCATGTTCTTGGGTGCAGTCTGACCATACGCCATGTCCTTCTTGAGTTGGCCCGAGCGGCTGAGACCGAGATCACGCTGGGCTGTTAGAGGGAACAGCAGCTGGCTAGAGATAATCCCTTCCTCACCGGATTCAATGCGGCGAGGGGCCTCCTTCTCCTTCAGCCTGACTGAGCGCGGTCCGAGACCCTTTAATAGAGATAGCCGCACCTTGCCGACAAGACTGGGAGTGGCCTGAAAATTCTTACCATTCTTTCGCACCTTGTCAACCCCCTGGTCCTCTCCAAAGACGGGTATACCATTCACCTCGGTTGCATCGGAAGGGGCTGGTGCGCGCAGAAACTCCTTGTCACCGCGAAAGCTGATTGCCTCACCCACAGCTCCATCTGTCGCCCAAGAACGCATGAAGCGTGAATAGAATGAATCCCACCCTATATACCACTGGGGAAGTGCATCGGGCACGACAATCTGACCGGTGGTCCCGCCCAGCTGTGTATCCATGAACTCATTGGAGTTATCTATCACATCGCGCATATACTGGAGATCAAAACCAGACACCTCGGTAGGATTACCGAAATAAGAGTCCTTTTCCATGTAGATAGTCCGTTTAGCGTCCAGCACTGGCCGCGCCAAGGGAATATCGGATTTCTCAAGAAGTTCGGCAATTGTCTGGAAGGAGGAGGATATGCTCCCCATAGGATCGCCGGCCACACCGTAACGCACAACTTCATTACGGAGAAGTAGAAGCTGTTCCACCAGTTGCCGAATATCACGCTGACGTCTCGGATTCTTCTGTGCAGAGGCATCCAGCATTTCAAGCAGATCCTGGAACATTTCATTGCGCTGGACCACGTCAGGATATGTGCGCTGTGTAGTCGGGCGTTCTATAAGACCCTCTTCTTCTGGTTCGACATCCTCAACATCAATATTTTCAAAATCTCCATCTTCCTCTGCCACAGGCTCGGCGCCCTCGCCATTATTCGCAGGAAGAGGCTGTTGCCGAGGTCGGAGGACTGCAAATCCCTCATCGATTGGAATACCCTTGAAGCCGAACTCTATCTTTTTCTCCCCCCCCGTTTCATCCTTTAGAGTAATAGTGTCCTCGGCCTCATTTACTTCTATAATCGTGTATTGAACACCTGGCTCCCCGTTCATGCCAAATGTTTCTGCAATCTGCTCAACATGGGCATCTATCTGACTCACAAATGCGGGCTCGGCACGCTTGGATATTTGAAAAAAGTTGGTAATACCCAGGGCGGGATCGAGATCACCATCTATGATATTGATCTCCACAAGTCTGTCGGAGGTTCCTATAGGAAGAATACGTATCCGTTCTTCGTCCATATAGTAGATACGCCCTCGTGTACCATCGAGTTGTCCACCCCCTATATAGACGCCGTCTCCAAGCTCAAACTCTGGAGACGTATCCTCTATTTGATCGGCCTCAGACATCTTCCTACAAAGGTTAGCGACTTGATGTTGTAGCGCCTTACGCTGTGAAAATTGATGGCCTAAATCACTGACGAGCATGTATAAATAGAATGTCATTCAAGATTACCCATTTTGAGAGTCTTTGCCAGCGTTTCCCCACATGGGCAGAGTTGTCCGTGCATCTGCAGTCAGTAGAGGGGGGGTCTATTCGCGTAGTAGATTCCTCTCCTCATGCGATTCTCCGTTATGTGAAGGGTCAGGAGGGCGCGGCAGATATCTTCCGTTCCGTGGTCTGGGATACGGAGACGAATCGTCCTCTGTGCATGGCACCTCCTCGTGCAAAGGAGGGTCTGCCTCCCCTGGCTAAGCAGCTTTCTGCCACGGAGGACTTTGTGGATGGCGTGATGATCAATGTCTGGGTGGGATCCGATGGAGTTATGCACGTGGCCACCCGGACTCAGATCGGCGGGAACAATACGTTCTACGGTCCAAAGACATTTGGCCAGATGTTTGAGGAGTCGGTTGCGGCATCGCCCCTGAAGACAATGCAAACCCTGACCAATACTCTGAATCAGCTGCGTTCCGAGCAGAATATGACATCGGTGTTTGTCAGCTTCGTGATGCAGCATCCAGACCATCGTATTGTTGCCAGAATTCAGAATCCGGGTGTTAATGTTGTGCATTTGGGTATGGTCAACGCTGCGGGGACAGTCTTAATGGCAGAGCGCCCAACCTGGTGGCCTGAGGCGCTCTCTCGCCTACAGATTCCCAGTTACCCTATTCGCATGTTTCATTCCGAGCAGGATATCCAAGATATGATGCGCCGAACAAGTATTCAGCGCGGGTGGCGCTGGCAGGGGTTGGTATTCAAGGATGGTGCTGGCGGGCGCTGGCGTATTCGCACTCCCACGTATACAATGATGAGGGAGCTGCGAGGTTCTGAGGCAAAGCCGGTGGATCGTTTCTCGCGCCTCCGTGCCGAGAACCAGGTAATGGACTATCTGAAGCATTATACGGAGGAAAGGGATTTATTCTGGAGTTTCGAGGAGAAGCTTCGTGCCCGCACTGCCGATGTGCTGGCTGCATATGTCGATGTACACAAGGCGCATGCCGTTAAGTTCAAGGAACTTCCTGAGCCTCTTCGCCCTGCAGTCTTTATGCTTCACGTCATCTGGCGCGATGAGTTGCGCGCAAAGGGCTTTACCGTGCGTATTCAGAATGCGATTCAGGTTGTGAATCGCATGCGGAGCTTTGAGCGAGTACGCTTAATCAATGCGGAGCCTTATGTTGCAGTCGCTAAGCCTCTTAGTAGGCCTGATGAGGTGGTTGAAACCGATGCCCCTGAAGAGGCCGATTAACGATTACGGCTCAGATAAATCAATGATCCGATAACTATTAGTGAGGTCAAAACCACGGGCATGTTGAGTACAACAATCCCCTGTTTTTCATAGTGCGTTGGGACATTGCAGATAAGACAGTCACTCTCATTCTGCGTGCGTATATCGGAATCTACCGTTTTCAAGAGATAATCATTCATTACGATATCTCGGTGTGCGACCGTAAATACGCGCCCGAGATCTCCTGCCAAGCACGTATAGAGATCTACATGCATATCTAGAGGAAAGGCAGTCTCAAGAAGTTTTTTCGCCCCCTGCTTGCTCACTATATAGCCAGTAAACGGTGAGCAGGTGTTTGTTACCCAGGGCCCGAGGTTTTTGCCAGGGACTGTCAGCGGATATGGTTTTCCCTTATATTCATAATACCATGGGGTAGGGATATTGAAAAACCAGACATCTGGCATTTGCGGAAGCAGAGTAGTATCTTTCATGGCCCGATGGAGATCCGTCGTGAACCCATCGTATATATCGGCATCATCCTCCAGAATCATGGCATAATCCTCATCTCTTTCTAAAAAACGCTTCCAAACGGCAGTATGACTGAGATAACAGCCGACTCCACCGGCGGTATTTAGTTCTTCGTGATCTCGCCGGATATGTTCCTTAATATTTCGCTTTGTTCTGAGGGAAATGCGCTCATCTTTCATGATATCAATGGCGGATCCATTCATAGCCTCATATCGTTCAAACTTGTAGTATTTAAGGAGTTCCTGTAACTCGGGCTGCTTGGAAAAACGTTCCCAGCGATCCTTGCGGTGTTTGAGATTTATACAATATACCATAATACCGCCTTCCATGGCTACCTATCTTGAACTGCCAAATTATTGATTGGTAGTAGCGGCCCAGAATGCGCCCCAGTTGGTGAATAGTTGCGCACAGGCACGAGCAGCCTTTGCGACGGCAGCACGCGCATCCACGTCCTTTCCAGATTCCACGCCGACGCGAAGAAGCATCTCATCACGCAGAGGATGCGGGACCTTGTAGCCTGCAAAGGTGATCTCGCCTGTATCCATTAGATTCTGCTCCATCCACGTTTGCAGCAGATTGCCGAGGGTGTGGTCCTCGTATTGGAACATGAAGTCAAACCCCTTCATACGGGCATCGGCCGGTCTCAGCTTGATTGTCTCGGGCAAATCACCCGAATCTATAGAGGCGTATTTGAGGAGCTTGGCCTGGAGAATCTCCAGTGCCCGCTGCACAGAATATGTAGGATTGAGAACACCCACGCTCTCTACGATGAAGTCGAAACTATAGGGCTCGCCGGTCTCATCCATCTTATAACACCGCTGCACCTCCATAGTTTGAAACTCTCTTTCCAGTTCACCCTTACGTGTTGAGTTAGATTCCAGCTCGACAGAGCTTACTTTTTTGTGGGTGGTTAGCCACTTGGTAAATAACTCCTTTTTCTTATCTGGAGAATCATCCAAGGTATAGCCGTAGGAGCATCGGCTTGTTACGGGCATATTACGGGCATTGGCTCTTCCCGTGCTCACAGTGGCCTTTGCTGTGAAGGAGAGCGCCTCGGGCTCATATGTCCCTACGCGCCCCTTGAGAACTGTCAAGAGGCTCGTGTCATGTGTTACTGGGTCGGGGTGGAAGAACTCCACGCTGGGCACAAGAAGTGGTTCCTCCTCTGGCCCACGATTCTTGAAGACTTGAATATCGCCTGCCACGATGTCAAGTGTATCCGTAGAGTTATTCACGATATCCAGTTTAAATGAGTATCCATCCGGATCCCAGTCAAGAGGTTTATCTACATGAATGGGTAGCAGACCAATACGGTGTGCGAGCATTTCATTACTCATGGGAGTGCTGTTCTTTGTGATGACAACGTCGGATGTACCGCCGTCGGCACCAATATCTGCCTTAAATGCCACCGTTTCCACGTCGGTAATAATAGTGCGACGTAGAGTATTTGCGTAGGTCACATGCGTGGGTGCTAGAGTAAACTTGATTACATTTCCATCCCTCTGCAGATTCTTGAAGACGGAGTCTGGCGCCTTAGGAGCTGGTGCAACCTTGGCCTTTGCAGCAGCGGCGGCGCGGCGTTCACCCATAGTTTTCGGAGCAGCTGACATCGTGCTAGCTTCTTCCTTATTTAGCGAACTCAATTTTAAGCGGGGGGCGAAGTTTTGTAGGCACAGAAGAAGAACCCCTTTCAGGGGTTCTTCCCTTTGGCACAAGCAGTCGTTTTGTAGGCACAGAAGAAGAACCCCTTTCAGGGGTTCGTCCCTCTCAGAGGCACAAGCAGTCGTTTTGTAGGCACAGAAGAAGAACCCCTTTCAGGGGTTCGTCCCTTTGGCACAAAACTTCGCGTATTTCTCCCCCGGCAGCTCTACACAGAAATAATAGTGGGACCGCCTTGAATGAGTAATCAAGCGACGAACATTTGTTTTTACAGCAATAAATGCCAATGGTCCAAGGCATTCATTACTGAGCTATCTAAGACGCCATGGAAATCGCAGTTTAGCTTTGTATGTGTTGATCCCGGGCCTAATCGGCCTCAACTTCCTAGCTGGCTCAAGAAGGTCCCTACGATTGTTGTTGCCGGTGAGTCTGAGCCTCGCACTGACTCTGATGTGATGAACTGGCTCTATGAGAAGCGGATGAAGGAGGGTCAGCAAGCAGGGGCTCCTCCTGCGGCGGCAGGGGCCGCCGAGCCATCCGCGTTTAGTATGATGGAGAACGTCAGTTTCGCTAAGGGATTCAGCTACAGTGGTCTTGATGTAGATACGAGTTCCCAGGGTGGCGGTGGAATGACGATGCCCGGTGCATTCTCTTTCTTGGGTGGAGAGGCTATTAGCCTAGCACAAGAGGCGGGAACACCTCAAGTGAGTTCTCAGCGTCGTTCAAAGAAGGAGGAGATGTTTGACAAGCAGATGGAAGCCTATCAGCGTGATAGGGATAATGGAATGCCCAAGGGGCCTGGGCGAATGTAGGGTTTAAGTAGAATGAAAGGCGGGCGCGGTGGCAGTCCCATGCTGGGTCTCGGTGTCGGCGCCGTCGCAGTGAATCAATGTGCTTCCACTGACGATAGTCTTTTTTGCCAGTGGTCAAGGTTCTTTCAGATATTCATGCAGATTATCACATTAATCATTATTCTCTATTTTATCTATACCATCGCCATCCCCTACCTCTTTAAAAGCTCGCGCAGCTCCGGATCGCGGCGCTAAAATATCTAAAGCGGATTCACTACTTCTTTATAGGAAGTCATGAGTGCACTTGGAGCGTTTAACAACCAGCTGATCCGATTCTTTCAGGAGCTTCGTGACACATTTCCAGAGGAACGTGATATTAAGGGTGCCTTAGAGGCCATTGAGGGGGCCAAGAAGATCAACCCGAAGCTGATCCTCGACCTCTTCTATGACTATGTCTACATGAGCCTGCATGAGGCTATTGCGCGCGAGGATGAGGTAGTAGTCATAGAGTTCGCAAAGTCCAAGATTTCAGCCTCATTTAATGAGATGTCTCCTGCACTAATGATTTTTGATAAACACTGGCCGGCGATGGCTGATACAAATCGCAAGGCCATTTGGCAGTATTTGAAGGTTCTCTGTATTCTGTGCGAGAAGGCTAGACTTGCTCGTTTGTGAGCGGAGCGGCTGTGAGCGGAGCGGCTGTGAGCGGAGCGGCTGTGAGCGGAGCGGCTGTGAGCGGAGCGGCTGTGAGCGGAGCGGATATTATGTCTCTATTACGGTTAATATAGACATAATATGCCCGCATAAGAAGTGCCACGACATCTAGTGTCAAAATCGGTCCATAGTTTGTAATAAGAGCCATGTCCGAAGTTACTATTGCGTAGCTGAGTGCAAACCCGCTGCCCATAACCATGAGGACCTTTTCGGGAATATTATAGATATTAGCATTCTTATTCTTATAGTTCGCATATAGTTCAGGTATGTAGCATATGAAGAATACAAGCGTCGATATATTCATTAAGAAAACATACGACATGGGCTGATTTAGAGCCCTCTTACCCAGGAGGCATTATTTACAATCAGATATAATACGTATTTGAAGGCGTAAAGAAGTCCGAACATCCCTTCAGAGATTCAATGGATCAATCCCCTCTTCAGGCTACGTTTCAGAAGAAGTATCTGGAGTTTATTGCCGATCTCCGAACGACCTTTCCCGAGATTGAGCTGGAGCTGTCAGTTGCAGCAGGGATTCAGGTTCCTATAAGCATTGAGCGTTACTATAAGGAGGTAGCTGGAAAGCATGCCGAGATGACTCCTGAGTTGAACTGCCCTGGAATGATCCTACCGGGCCTTAGACTCGAGGATAGTATGTGGGGCACTGTGAGCCAGAAGTCTAAGCGGGCCATTTATGAATATCTGGGTATTCTGGATCTTTGCTGCATTTATGATGTCGGTTCCGACAATATTGAGAATGAGGGGAAGTTCAAGGAGTGGGCGGAGAAGATTACGAGCCAGTGGAGGAGCCGCTTGGACGGAGTGGATTTCAAGTCTCTCGGGGAAAAGTTCAAGGATATGTTCGGGGCGGGCGGGGCCATTCCCAAGTTGCCCGAAAAGTTCCTGAAGGGCAAGTTGGCCAAGTTAGCGGAGGATATGGTCAAGGAGTTCAAGCCAGAGGATTTCGGACTCCGGCCCGAGGATTTGGCGGAGGTCGAGCGTGATCCCACTCGTGCTTTTGAGATTCTGATGAAGGCTTCCGCAGTGAAACCCGATATGCTCCAAAAGGCAATGACGCGTGTGAGCAAGAAGCTGCAAGACAAGATTCAGAAGGGACAGCTGAGGCCTGAGGAGCTCGCGGCAGAAGCCGAGGAGCTAATGCAAGAGTTTCAGTCACACCCGGCATTTGCTGAGATGATGAAGTCATTCAAGTCGGCATTCTCTTTTGAGGATCCGGATGCGGCGCGTGCATCTGGGCGCGACAATCAGGCCCGTCTTTCTATTGTGCAGAATCGCCTGAGGGCAAAGCTGGCGGCACGTAATGCAGCAAAGGCCGCTGCTGAAAAGAAGTGATGGGCTAGCAGTCAGTGCCTCATTAACTGCACGACACCTAATCAGAGAAATAACGGTATGTGCTATTAGAATGAAGTTATATCCTTTCTGTGATCCATATGTATGGGAAAATCCAAAGGTTCTTCTCAATACTGGACTAGTTGTCAGAACCCATAAAGATGGACGTTGCGCCAGTGAATATATGAATAATCTCATACTCGTCTTTGTCCTGGCCTTTGCGCTCGGAACAGTGGGGTCACTTGTATTTACAGAGCAGCCGGTCATGCTGGGGCTGTTGGCTGTGGCAACTCTTTATTCTCTACCGACCATGTGGGGACTTTTACAAATGCAAATCATGCGCGAGGGGTTCACGGATGCTAAGGAGCCTGTAGCGGAAGTATATGATGTTATTGGGGGGGCTGCGCCGGCGAATCTAACTCTTCCTACCGCCCGGAACCCGTTCATGAATGTGCTCGTAGATGAGTTCAAGTATAATCCTAAACGCCCTATGGCTGCATCAATAAATGATATGAGTGTCAAGGTGGGGTTGGACGATTTCTTCCGCACCGAGTTTTACAGTGATCCGACTGATGTTTTTGGAAAAACACAGAGTCAGCGACAGTTTATAACTATGCCGAGCACTAGTATCCCTAATGACCAGGATTCTTATCAGAACTGGTTATACAGGATTCCTGGAAAGACATGTAAGGAGGGCGGGCGCGAGGCATGTCTCCCCGGAACGGATGGGGCGGCGATCCCTTGGCTGAATGTGAGCCCTGCCTAGCGCTTCAACCGCTGTGTCTGCAGCTTTGGCCCCTTTTTGCATGAAAATTTACGCAGAGTCTTCCCCCGTGTCTGGAGAACACTCTTCGTGCATATGGCAATGGCTGCTCCTTCTTTTGCCGCAGGTCCCTTGCCTATTTTTGGTTTCACATATCTTCGGACACTTTTCACACAGTTACAGAACTTGCCGGCCTGT
>Ga0214919_10001018_pt1 | contig 47385 bp, 54 predicted proteins | sample LL1503_MetaG_FD_177994 | JGI IMG/M metagenome (GOLD analysis project Ga0214919, IMG submission 177994) | Freshwater microbial communities from Lake Lanier, Atlanta, Georgia, United States - LL-1503 | ecosystem: Environmental > Aquatic > Freshwater > Lake | place: USA: Georgia | collected...
GACAGCGAAAAAAAGGTCTAAATATAATCCACTAAATTATTTTTCTAAAAGAGGCGGTACTCGTAAAAGAGCAAGAAGAAATAACAAAAATAGATATACTAGACAAATGAGACAAAAAAAGTATAGTTTAAGAAAAGTAAGAATAGTAAAAATAGGAAAAAAAGGACAACAATCTACTAAGAAATTATAAATTATCAAAAAAATTATAATTAGCAAATCAAGTATTATAAAAAAAATTATAATTAGCAAATCAAGTATTATAAAAAAAATTATAATTAGCAAATCAAGTATTATAAAAAAAAATTATAATTAGCAAATCAAGTATTATAAAAAAAATTATAATTAGCAAATCAAGTATTATAAAAAAAATTATAATTAGCAAATCAAGTATTATAAAAAAAATTATAATTAGCAAACGAATTATTTATTACTATTTCTTCTATTTCTTGAAAATCAAAAAAGTTACTTAGTGCTTTATCTCTTGCCAAAAGGTCTAAATTTGTTAAATTTGGAAAGTTAGGTATTTTAGTAATATTTGGTAGAAATTGAAAAGCATAGCGTTCCAAATATCGCATCCTATAATTGGTTGTTGAAAATACAAATAGTGCAGTTTTTGTTGAGAGAAATGCTTGGATTTGTTGTAATTCTTTGACTAAGTAATCGTTAGAAGATATAATATAATTATCTCGGGACGATATGCCATAGATTCCAGAAATATCTAAATATGGAAATCCATACATCTTATGTGCCAATACTAATTTAGGTTGATTTGAAAACGCTTGTTTAACATTTGAATAATTTGTAATTAAAAATGGTGTTTTTTTTGAGAGATTAACGGTTTTTATATTTTCAAAAATAGTATTTTTTTCTAATAAAATACTATTTTTTTTATCAGTCAAAGAATAATTCTTTTCTGTCAAAGAATAATTCTTTTTTTCTGTATTTGATTTATAAACTTTCAAATGACCTATCTGGTCTACGTAATATAAAAGTTTATTTATAATATTTATTCCATGCGTCGGTATAGGATAATTTGGTCTTATAAAATAATCAATATATTTTTGGTGTATTTTATCATAAATGGGAATAGAGCTTATACCTTTGCCTTTTTGTCCGTAGAAGAAGCATGTCGGTGTTTGTGCTTGATATAAAAATTCTTTTTGCGATTCACTTGTAGAGAGACAACTGAGTTTTTTTATAGAAAAATCATTATTTATTAATGTGTCATATAGTCCCGCTTTATCGGGTTTCATCCATAAGGTTGGAACTATTAGTGATAATATTCCATTATCATTTAGCATTGATAAACTTTTATTTATGAATGCTACATACGCTTGTTTGCCATCCTTGTTTTTTTTGAGAGATTTATTTGTTGGTGTTTTTTGTTGCCCGTTTATATTGTAGGGCGGGTTGCCTATTATGATGTCAAATGTTGAAATGTTTGATAAGAGAAAGAGGAAGTCGCTTGTTATAATGTTTGCTTTATGGAAAAGAGATTTTAATTTTTCAATATGTGGAGGATAAATTTCACACATAGTAATCATATTTTCTATAATGTGTGTTTTGCGTGTTTCTATATTTGGAATGGCGCTTGATAAGTCGTTTAAAAGTCTTTGGAAAAGATTTTGAGAAAATGCTCCATTTCCTGCTCCAATATCTAACCATTTTAATAAAGGATTTTGGTAATGTTCTTTTGGTATTAGATCCAGTATTTTATCTACTAAAGAATTAGGTGTATAAACTATTCCATAATTATTTCTGTCTTCTTTTGAGATAGACATAAAAATATAATAATATAATAATAGTTAATATTGAAATTTTAAATTTACAACATATTTACAAAATAGAACATATTTTGAAAAAAAAGACTATTCAATTGATAAAATATTCAATATGTAAAAATTAGTCTTCCATTTTTTCAATACACTTAATAATAAATTTTTCATTTTTTAAAATAGATTCTAAAATTGGTTTATAATGTTCTCTAAACATAGCTATTGATTTTGTGTCTTTAGCTAAGTCTTTTGTTAAGTCTTTATAACTTCTTGTTTTGGATGCGTCTTTGAACTTTGCGTCTTTTAAAGCTGTGTCTTTTAAATTTGAGTCTTTGAAATTGGATAATGGAAACCACTTGATTTGTGTTTTTTCAAATAAGCCATTATCGTGAATTTTAATTTTATCTTGTAAATGATCTTCAGCAAAGCTATTAACATTTGAAAAGTAAGTGGGTAATTTTTTATCATAAGTTGTTCTAAAAATGTAACTTGTATATGTTTCATAACTAATTGATATAATCATATTACCATTTACAGTTGTTCCAAACTCCTTTTCTTCACCTAAAAATCCATTTAATTCTTCAGAACCTTCTCTAATTGCTGTTTGTAAAGGTTTTTCTCCCTTATGAGGACTTCCTCCAAAATCGCACCATAATTTATTGCTTCTTTCTTGACCTAACAGTATATATAATGTTCCTCTGTATAATGCTACAGGTAAAACTCCAGCTCCCATATTTATTATATTATTTATAATAATATATTATTTATTTATTTAATAAAAAAATTATCAATTTTATTAAATAAAAAAAATCTGCTTATAAAATATTTATTTTTATTTTATAGACAGATTTTCTTTTGTCAAATTTCTTGTATTTTATTTCATTTCTTACATTTCATTTCTTACATTTCATTTCTTACATTTCATTTTACGCTTCAATTTCTAAAAGAACTTTTTGATATTTTAGTTTATTTTCTTTAATTTCTTTAAATTCTTTAAATTCTTTAAATTCTTTAAATTCTTTAAATTCTTTAGATTCTTTAAATTCTTTAGATTCTTGAATTTCGGTAGATTCTTTAGATTGTTCTAAAATTTTTGCTTTGTCGTTTGTAAATGGAATAATTACACTTGTTTTATATACATTTTTCACTTCCGTTTTATCAAGAATTTCATAATTAGGATTGGGCTCACGATTGTGTGCGTTTTTATTAACTAGTAAAGGCCAATACTTGTGGCCGTTATATTTGAATTTCGTCTTTGTAGTAGGATCTAAAATGTCACTTTTCATTTTTTTTGAAACGTCGTTATCAAACCATTCATCAAAGTGGATGAATGCTTCACGGCGGTCTTTAATCTTATTTTTAACAAAATCTACTCTCATTACTTTTCCAATAAGGTGCGTTTTAAACATCTTAATAATATATTCTTCGCTGGTTGAATCAGCGATGATTGGAATGTAGAGAGAGAGCACAGACATTTTATTAATAAATTATTCTATTATTATACGTGATATGTCTTTAAATATTTATGAAAATAGAAATCAATTTTTTTTATTGTAGGGAAACCAAGTTTTCCCCTACGACCCCATCCTATGTAGGGAAACCGAGTTTTCCCCTACGACCCCATCCTTCTTGATTTTTCTAATATCGTTATTTGCTCTATTCCAGCCCCAATATTAACACCAATTTTGATGTCTAATATTAACATTAATTTTAGTGTTAATATTAGGGCAAATTCGTGCATAGCACACGATATTAGTAGAAGGACATATTTCTTAAATATTTATTTTTTTTATTAATGGATAAAAAATATTACTTGAATAATTTTTAACCAAAATAATTAAGATAACAAAAATTGATTTAAAAAATTGATATAAAAATTGATATAAAAAACTATATTAAAAATTATATATTAATTAATATAATTTTAGATAATGAATAAGCGAAAAAATGATATATATTTTAATATTTATGACCCGATTTTGTCTAACAGATATAAAATATATGATAAATATGAGAATTTATTAAATTGCGACCAAATATTATTGAGAGATAACCACATATCTTTCAATTCATTAATTAATAAAGAAAGTATTGGAACGTTGATTACTTTTATAAATAATATTATAAATAATAAACATCTATTTGACGATTTCAAAATTTATCTACATATAAAATCTAAAGGTGGGGTTTTTAATGAGTTAAGAAATTTTATTACATTTAAAACGCAATGTATCTATGAAATTGTATCTATTATTGATAATGAATGTTATGATAGTGGATTTATTTTGGCGGCGCTATGTAGTTATAGAATTATAACGAAAAACGCAAAAGTATATTTGAGTGAAATAAATATTGCTAAAAATGGCGATTGTTATTGGAATTATTTTAATCAATGTTCTAACGAAGAAACTAATAATTTTAAAATCTTGTTATACGATATTCTATGTAATGTTGTTGAATCTAATTTAACAAGTGACAAATTAGACAGTTATTTTCAAAAAAAGGGGTTCCATGTTTGGAATTCTAAAAAATATAAAAAATTGGGATTCGCAGATGAAATTATTTAATTGTAAAAGCATTCAAATGTCATGATAAAACTCCAATCCATATTGTTTAAGCTAAATGGTCTGCCATATTCATCTAATAATCTTATTTTTAATTTATTTATATCGGTTGGGCCAAAATATTCTCTAATATGTTTTTGTGTATAAAGAAAATCGCCTGGAGATGCCGCTTGTTTATATGCGGTTTTTTCTTCTAATAAGGATAATATATTAATGCGTCCTATAATATTTGGTGCGATTATTGAATCAGCGGCAATTGAGAAATAATTGCGTGAGCTAGATTGAAAATCGTCAATGGCAATATAAATATATCGTGGATAATTTATATAGCAAATTGCGGATGATTCAACTGTTAAATTTGAGGGGTCTATTATTATATAATTTTTTCTAAATCCTAATTGCCATCCCAATTTTTGGTATATTTCATTAGAATAACAATTTGTTGCATTTGTGCTCGTATTATTCACATTAAAATTTATTTTTATTTTCTTTTTGTTAGACGATGTTAAAAAATTGTTTGTATTAGTAAATACAAAACCACCATATCCTGATTTTGGCCCTACAACAAATTCTAATTTTTTAATAGTATCATTTGGAACTTTACTAATCTTTTCATTGATTTCCGTAACAATGTTATAACCTATTATATTTTGGGTTTCATTTGTAATTTGTGTGCCGTTTGGATTGGTGTTATACTTTGTTGTGAAACGTGATTCGTATAGTCCATTAGTTAATATTATATCGTATTGATTTAGTATAGCATTTGCTTCATTTAGTATCTCAATTGAAAAAATATTATTATTATAAAAATCTGAAATGTTATGGTAAGTAAGCGGTATTTCTAATGAACTTATAGACATGGTAATTGCTTTGGTAATTGTTTCTGGTAATTGTATTGTATAATTATGGCTTGGATTGTCTGCTAATTCATAATTTTGCCTAAAAATACTGTCAATAGTATATGTTCGTTTTATGATTGATTTATTTATTTGTTTATTATTTTCTAATGTGGATTTGAAGTCGTCGTTTTTTGTTTTTATTAGAAAATGATTGCCGTCGTATTGTTTGATGCTATTAACGTTTATTTCATCCACGTCTTCTAAATTGTTTATTAATTTATTTTTGATATTATCAAGAAAAATGAATAATTCTGTTTTTCTTGCGTCGCCAATAGTGCTTTTTCGTATGCTTGTTTCTATTGTTTCTTTATTTTTATAAATATTTTCATTATTGTAATTTTTTGGAAGCTTTAATAATTTTTCTAGTTCTGAAATATTATAAGTATTTATATCCAGATTTATATTGTTCATAGTTATGAATATAATATATTATAATAAATTCTTATTACTATTTTTTTGTAAAATGTGAATTTATTGAATTTATTGAATTTATTGAATTTATTGAATTTATTGAATTTATTGAATTTATTGAATTTTATAGTTTTATTGTATTATATAAAAAAAGGTCTTTATTTCTATTTTTATTATTTGATTATTTTTTATTTCATTTTTCAAATTCTTCATTTCATCAAATTTCATGAATCCAATTATCTATTGCGAGAGTTGCTTCTTCTGTTTTAATAATTTCTACTTTAATTTTGGAAATTTCGTTGTTTATTTCTTTGAGAAGAAATAATTTATCATTTTCAATAGTTCTAATATTAGCGTAACTATTTTTGATTTTGAAAATACAATAGGGCATTAGTAGTGTATATAATGTTTGTAAAAGCAAAATATAGATATTATAATATTCAAATGTGTATGGGGTGATAATAGTGACTACGTTCATAATTACTAAATATGCGTAGATTTCATAATTCAATTTCTTAATTATTTTGTTGGATTCTTGTGCTAATTTTAACTTTGAGTCTGTTTTTAAGCTGATTTTATTATAGTCATTTCGTAATTCGTTTAGATTTTGAAGAAGGCCTTTCATATATCTAATATGAGTATCGTAATTATCTTCGCAAGTTTCTTGATTTTGTATTTTGGCTTCCAGTTCTTTAATTTTTGAAATGGATTCTTTTACTTCTTTTTGTAGGGATATATTATTTACAATAATATATTTCTGGAATTCGCTATATTCATCTTCTTGAACGTTGCTTTCATTGGAAATATTGATGCTAATAGGTGTATTTGGTTTATTTTGCTTAGTTGGCTTAGTTGGCTTAATTGACATTATTATTTGTTATTGTTTTGATAATAAAAAATAATAAAATTTACATCAATTTTTTTCTTGTGTTAGTTTTTTAGTTTTTCTTTATGTTTGATAATATATAATTTTTTGCTATAAGCAATTTTTCCATATTTATTCCGGAATAAATATTTAGTTCATTTAATAAATTTACAACTTTTTCGGTATCCACATTTCCAGGTGCTCCTTTTGCGTAAGGGCAACCGCCTAATCCACCTATAGAGCTATCTATTACAGTGATTCCTTTATCTATGGCAATTCTTATATTATTAATAGCATTTCCGTATGTATCGTGAAAATGAACTGCGATATTTTCTATAGGTATTTCTTGTTTAATTTCGTCTAATAATTTAGAAATAGTAGTAGGAGTTCCTATACCTATTGTATCGCCTAAAGAGATTTCATAGCAACCCATAGCAATTAATTTTTTAGATATATTAACTATATCTGATATATTTACATTTCCGTCATAGGGACATCCCGCTACACACGAAACATAACCTCTGACATTTACATTATCTTCTTTTGCTTTTTTACAAATGGCTTTAATTATTTCTAAATTCTCATGAATAGTTTTATTCGTGTTTGCTTTGCTGAATCCTTCAGAACAAGATATAAATACAGCAATAGTTTTTGCTCCCGAAATAAGTGCGTTATTATAACCTGTAATATTGGGAACTAATACAGGATATTTAGGGTCATTTGTTAATACTAAATCTTTTATGCCATCTAAAACTTCGCTATTATCTGCCATTTGTGGAACCCATTTAGGTGATACGAATGAGGCTACTTCTATTGATGAGAATCCTACTTGTGATAATTTTTTTATGAAATTAATTTTAATATTTGTGGGAATAAAATCTTTAATATTTTGTAACCCATCACGAGGGCTGACTTCTACTATTTTAATTCTTTGTGGTTTAAACATCGTTTTTGGTAAATTCATCATTGGTAGAAAATTCATTTTTTTTGGTGGTAAATACATGATTGTTTGCTTTATTTTTTGTAAATGATTCATTGTTTTTTTATTGGTTATTATTTATTAGTTATTATTTAATGTTTATTTCAATTTTTTGATAATTGAAATAAATTTATTGATTTAGGTTTTCATTTTTTGTATTTCATTTTTTGTATTTCATTTTTTGTATTTCATTTTTTTGGTCATTTCATTTTTGTTTTTTATTTTTGGTCATTTCATTTTTGTTTTTTATTTTTGGTCATTTCATTTTTGTTTTTTATTTTTGGTCATTTCATTTTTTTGGTCATTTCATTTACCACTACATGATTTACATGATTTATTGCCTTGTATTAATAGAGGCATAAAATTTCTATTAGAAGTGGATCCTAATCTTAATAATGGTTGAACATGTGATTGTAGTTGTTGTGTTAAATATTGGATTTGACTATTTGATAATTGGTTTTGTGAGTATAGATTCATTTTCATTGATGGCATTGAATTCTTTTATATATACAATAAAATATTTTATTCTTTTCATTTATTCATTTTTTACAATTAGAAACACAATTATTATTTTGTGTAGTTATTGAATAATATTTTGTTTTATTTCCTTTTATTGGTAATGATAATTGTGTGTTTTGTGTTTTCAGTGTGCCTGATTTCTTTTTTGCTAAATATCTATCATATGAATTATGTTTCGTATCTAGAGATGATTTATTTTTTGTGAGAGATGAATTATTTTTTATATCTGTTGGTGTTTTAATTTTTTGCGATAAAGCACTAATTACTTGTGTATAGTTTGAACTTGAACTAGATAATTGGTTTTGTATTGCTTTTTGGGTTTGAATAGTATTATGCGAAGTAGAATCATTAATCTTTGGAACTAGTGGTTTTTTATATTTAAAAGCTAGATTGTTATTATTTGAAAATTGGCTCATACAATTAGAAACTTGCGAAAATGGGTGTATTAAAAAAGAAGCTTTTGAATTTAAATATATGTTACTTGGTCTGGATACATCATTAAGTATGAGTGTATCGCTTAAATCGCATGTAAATATATGATTGCTATATGCGAAAGAATTATTTAATAAATCTGTTTTTAATTTTGGATCAAAATTATATTTGGTATCGGGAATAGGCATAATACTATAAATTGATATTTTATTTCTTTTTGAAATTTCATTTCTTATAAAAATTGATATTTTTTCTTTATAAATTATTGTTTAGAAATGAATACTAATAAAAAGTAATAAAAAGTAATAAAAATAATGAATAGTAATAAAACAATATTTAATTGTGCTTATTGTAATAAAAATTATGTGCGTAAAAGTGCGTATAATGTGCATTTGACAAACTGTAAAATATCTAGATTTGCTAGTGCTAATAATTGTCATTATGCTAATTCTCTTCAAGATTTTGATTCTTTAAAAAAAGATGTAACTATTAATAATCTATTTTCAATGGTGATAATGCTGTATAATAAATATGAAAAAATGGAAGCAGAATATAATGAGTTAAAAAAATATGCTACTATTACTAAAAAGAAAATTAACATATTAGATCATTTAAATGAAAATTGTAAGCAAGAATATTTGAATGTAGGTCTAAATTTTAAGAAGTTTGTTGATGGTTTGGTAATAAATCAGGAAATGTTGGATAAAATTTTTAAATATGATTATGTTGATGGTATTTTGAATATATTTATTGAATATATTAAACAATCCTTGTTACTACCGATTAAATGTTTTAACATTAAAGAAAATGTATTGTATATATTTGATGACGAAAAATGGATAATAATGGATGATGATTATTTGCGAATATTTATAAAGTCATTTGATAAAAAAATGTTACTTCAATTTTTACAATGGAAAATTGATAGTGAGAAAAAAATGGATAGTGATACTTTTGGGGAAATTTATATTATAAATATGAAAAAAGTTATTGCTGGGAATTTTGAGAAGAAAAATAAGGTTGTTATGATAAGAAATAGAATATATAAATATTTAAAGGTTGATTTTTGATGTTTAAATATAAATAATTTAGGAATTAGGATTTATAATTTAGGAATTAGCATATTTTTTCATTAATAAATATTTTAGGAATATTATTTTTGTAAAAATTATAATATATTTATACTACATAAAAAATGTCTGGTATAACTTTTACTGTAACTGGTTCTTCTAATGATACAAATTTGGTTTTAAGTTCGGAAAATGCGGCAATTCATGAGGGAGGGCATCATGATGAAGATCATGATCATTTATTGCGTAGTGATATTAGTGGAATAAGAACTGATATTAGCGGATTAAAAACGAATGTAACAAGCATTACAAGCAGGGTTGTAAATATTGAAGCCAAGAATACTATGCAAGACGTATCGTTAGTTGCGTTATTAACGGCGGATCTATCGTTCATTAATACTGTTACATATGCGGCCACACAAAGTCTGGATACTGTGCAAACTGGACGATTGAATGTTGTAGATGTGTCTATTACAAGCCTTACAGGAAGAGTTGTAACGATTGAAGCCAAGAATACTATGCAAGATGCGTCACTTGTTGCGTTATTAGCTGCGGATCTATCGTTCATTAATACTGTAACTTATGCTGCCACACAAAGTCTGGATACAGTGCAAACTGGACGATTGAATGTTGTAGATGTGTCTATTACAAGTCTTACAGGCAGAGTTGGAAATATTGAAGCCAAAAATACTATGCAAGACGCATCACTTGTTGCGTTATTAACAGCGGATCTATCGTTCATTAATACTGTAACTTATGCGGCCACACAAAGTTTGGATACAGTGCAAACTGGACGATTGGATGTTTTAGATGTGTCTTTTACAAGCATTACAGGAAGAGTTGTAAATATTGAAGCCAAAAATACAGCACAAGACGCATCACTTGTTGCGTTGCTTACAGCGGATCTATCGTTCATTAATACTGTAACTTATGCTGCCACACAAAGTTTGGATACAGTGCAAACTGGACGATTGAATGTTTTAGATGCGTCGGCGAGTACTCTATTGAGTAATTTAAGACAATTATTTTTAGATAACAGTGGCATTTTTGTGAATGGTCCTGATGCAAAAGCTTTTTTTGGTATATAAGGGTCTGAAAAAATTTAATATTTTTTTTTATTTTTACTTTTTTATATTACTTAAAACAAATTGAGTAATATAAAAATGATTTAGAGTAATAAGTAATAAGTAATAAGTAATAAGTAATAAGTAATACAAAAAAATATAAAAAATGTTGAATTGTATGTTTAGTTCTTATGAATTATTTATAATTTTTATTGATTGGATATTATTAACTAAAAATGATAAAAATGATAAAAATGATAAAAATCATAAGAATTGTAAAAAAATGTTTTTTCTAAATACTATTAAGAATGTAAATAAATTTACATTTGAAAATGTAACGAATAATAAATTATTTATTCGGCATAAATCGGCGTGTTTATTGAATAATTCGTTTTGTAAATATGGGTTGGATTCGTCTTTATTAATTGAATCGTTATATGATGATGAGGATAATATTTATAGTAATGGTAATAGGAAAATTTATGTTAGACCTGATATGTTGAAAGATTATAAATCGTTCTTATTTTGTATTTACAATATGTATTTTGGTTATGATGAACCTTTGAAAAAATATAAGAATAGTTATAAATATAATAAAATTTATAATTATGCAAATGATATATTTTGTCCTTTGAAAAATTTGTCTTCAACAGGTTATAGGAGATTTGATAAATTGATAAATGAATCTCTAAACTTATCACTTGCCATAGGTTATGCTGGGAAGCCATATTCTAGTAAGCTATTATCAGAGCTAGACGACTAAATGTTTTATATAATTGATATTATTTAGATATATTATTAGATATATTATTAGATATATTATTAGATATATTATTAGATAAACGCTTATTATGTCATATATTTTATTGTTAATTTTACCATATGATATTGTTGAATATATTGATATAATTAGTAAGCAAAAAAAAGCGTGTGCTATTATTATGAATTATTATAAAAATTATCGTGATAAAATTTATGCTTTAAAAGTTATTGTGAAAATGATTATTACCGAAACCTATCATTATTATGATATTAGGGATGATATTGAATTTAATTTATATAAATATTTAAAAATTATAGGTTCATCTTCGTATAATAGAGAGAAATACAATCATTATTTTTGGCAGTGCTTTTTACATATGCTTTCCAAAATGTTAATGTATTTTTATGAAACGTTGAATATATATCATTATACAAATACTACTTGTAATAATACTTGTAACAATAATAAAAACAATATATATACTATTATTTTGAAGCAATCTACTAAATTATGGTTTTCACTATGTAATAAATATAATATGAAATTGGCTTTTAAATTCAGGAATAAAAATCTATCAATAAAAAATAATGATTTTGTCTATACAAAGGCACGTAATATTTTGAAAATAACAAATTTCAATAAGTTCTTGTATTCTCCATATATTTTGGATAATGAAGAATTCTTCATAGAAAATAATTTTGCTATTAATCATATAATGCATGTAACTGGACTCGCATAATTAAATCATAAAAAATTGATAAAATATTTTTTATGATTTGAATAGTATATAAAATATAAAATACAAAATACAAAATACAAAATACAAAATACAAAATATAATATATAAAATATAATATAGTAAAAATGATTTGTGGAGTATGTTGCGAAAAGTATAACAAGTCGTATAATGCTAAAATTGTTTGCGAATTTAACGGGTGTGGATTTGAAGCGTGTAAAACGTGTACAAGAACCTATTTGCTTGGAACGACTAATGATCCGCATTGTATGAATTGTAAGAATCAATGGCCTATAAAATTTCTCGTTGAAAATCTGAATAAAAGTTTTGTGGATACTGACTACAAAAAACATCGCAAAAATTTGCTGGTTGAGAGAGAAATTAGTAGAACTCCTGAGTTAATTATTTTGGCTGAAAGAACTAAATTATTGGATGATGAAGAGGCAGAATTGCAACTAATTACTGACGAATATAATAAAATGCGAGCAACGGTTAGATCGTTGTACTCAAGAATTAGTGTAAAGAAATTGGAAATTTTTCGTATTAAATCTGGAGAGGATACTGATAAAGAAGAACGCAAAAAATTTATTATGCCTTGCCCTGGCGATACTTGTAAAGGATATTTATCTACGCAATACAAATGCGAATTGTGTAAATTATTTACTTGCCCTGATTGCTTTGAAATTATTGGTTATACTAAAGAGGATGCTCATGAGTGTAAAGATGATAATATTAAAAGTGCTGAATTGATTAAAAAGGAAACCAAAGGTTGTCCGAAATGTGGCGTTCGCATTTTTAAAATTTCTGGTTGCGACCAAATGTGGTGTACTGAATGTAAAGTCGCCTTTAGTTGGAATACTGGAAAAATTGTGGTTAATGGGGCTATTCATAATCCTCATTTTTATCAATATATGCAAACGAATAATAGTCTTGCTCCGAGAAATCCGGGCGACATATTATGCGGAGGTTTATTGGATTATGGCCATTATAGATTGATTCAAAATTATTTGAATAATGTTGGTAGTATTATTTCTAAAAATGTAGAAATTGTAGATAATTATAATATTGAATTAAATTCTAATGAAATTGTGAGAGATTTCGTATTTAAATTGTCTATTAAAGATTCAAATTCTGATATTGTATCTATTGCTTTAATTTTAAATAATCTTCATCGCTTGATAAATCATATTACGAACGTTGATTTACAAACTTGTAGGCGTAAAGTCCGTGAATTATTGAATCATGATGCTTTAACCGTTCAATATATATTGAATAAAAAATCTAAGGATGAGTTGGCCAATACTATTTTTAAAAATGATAATATTAGAAAAAAGAATGTTGAAATGTTGAATGTATATGAATTATTGAGCGTTGTTGGTATTGAACGCTTTAACGCAATTTATGAATATTATATCAAAAATTGTTCTAAAGTATCAAACGTTTCTCATAATTTAAAATTGATTGTTGCGTTTCAACATGAAATAATTATTTTCATAAATGAATATAATCAACTTATTGAATATTGTAATAATCAACTTATTACAATTAGTTATACTTATGGAATGACTGTAACTACTATATGTTGTAAAAATTATAGCTATACTACTCAAGGTAAAAAATATAGTCAAAATGATTTGTTGAAAAGTAATGAGAAACTACTTATTAAAGATGCGTCGGCTTCTTGTAGCTATATTGATAATAAGTGAATTATTGAATTATTGAATTAGTGAATTATTGAATTATTGTGTAAAAAATATAATTATTATTATTATTATTATTATTATTATATTTTTTATTCTTTTTTCTATTTTCTATTTTTTTTATGCCAAATATTGCTTACAAAACTCGTCAAGTTCTATTATTTCAATTGTTTTATAATCTTTTGCTTTTTTCATTTTTGTTGTTTCATTTGTTAAAGAACCTACTATTAACATATTTGTTGATTTTGTTATGGTTGATTCTATTTTTGCTCCTAATTTGATTAATTCATTTGTTAATTCTTTTTTAGTGAATTTAGATGATTTATTAAAATCTGATAAAACAATTATTTTGTTTTTTAAAATTCCGTCTTTAAGTTCGGCTTTAAGTTCTTTTTTAGAAGCTTCTGGTTCTTTAAGTTCTTTTTTATTATATTTAATCAATGATAAAAATTCGTTGAATTCGGGAATGGCTTTAACAAATTGCGTTGCTGTTTTCTGAGCGAAACCTTCCACTTTTTTCACTTTGTTTATTTTTTCTTGTGTTGTCAGTTCGGAGGTGAAAATGGTTGGTTCGGCTTCTAATATTTTGATGATTGATTTTTCGGCAAAACCACGTCCAAATATGTTAGATGCGGCTGCTATTTTTGCGATGCTGGATTCTTTTATTCGTTGTTGGATTGAATTACAAATTTTATTTGCCATTTTTTCTTTGAAACCTTCTACAAGTATCAAATTTTGCGGAGTTAAATTTATTATTTTATGTATTGAATTCGCCCCGCTATTAATTATTTTTTTTATGTTTCCTTCGCCTAAACCATCTACTTCTAAATCTTTGAAAAACTTGGTTATTGATTTTATTAATACTCCTGAGTCGGTTTTTGTATTTACTAATATGATATCTACGTTGCTTTCCGTCCATACATATTCGTCTTCTATATTCGGCATTATAGGTTGTTCTGCGGGTGTTATTACTTCTTTTATATATGGTATTACGTCTCCGCTCCTGATTAATCTTACTAGTGCGCCTAAACCAATATTATTGTCCTTGATGAATTTTGCGTTGAAGCCTGTAGCATACGTTATTGTTACTCCGCCGATTGTTACTGGTTCAAATTGGACTCGTGGTTTCAATAAACCGTCTTTGGAGGCCGTCCATAAAACATCTAATACTTTGGCTTCTATTTCTTGATCTGTTAAGACCATTTTGAATGCAAACGCATGGTCTGGGTTGTTGCTTTCTCTCAAATATATATTATCGTCTATACAAATGATGCCGTCTATTGTGTATTCGTAATTATTTCTAAAATCTATTAATGTGTTAGATAATAAATCATTTGTCAATAGTTTGATATTTTGAATATTTTTAACACAGATTGTGCTTAGTTCTACTAATTTATTATATTGTTGCGATGGTGTTAAATTTGCGGGAACTATTACTTCGTAACCTACAAAATCTATATCTTTAAATATTTCTGCGTCGGCTGCTGAGATGTTTTTGCGATTAACTAATCCAGAAATGAAATTTCTTGAATTGCTGTATTCGCCTTTATATTTTGTTTTAAAAGTATCTTCTTTGATTATTAATTCGCCTCTTAATGTAATATTTTTTTGGGTTGGTAAATTTAAATATGGTATTATGTGGCTAATTAATTGACCGTATTTGCCGTCGCCCCTTGTATATAAAGATGGCGTTTCTGTTTCGGTGCTGTATAACGCACTTACTCCGTCTAATTTTGCGGAAATTACATATGGCCCCGTATATTTTTTCTTGAATTTGTCTATTGCATTAGTGTCTGGTTTGATTTTATCCATAGACCACATTTCGTAAGGCAGTTTTACTTTTGATTTATCCAGTTTTATTTGTGTATGTTGTTCTTTTGCTGTTACATTAGTCGGGTCTTTTTTAAGGATATATTCACGCAAGATGTCATATTCGTTGTCTGTTAATAAACTATTTTCTTTGGAATCTGATATATAATAATTGGTTAATGCTTCTTTTAACATTAATGTTAATTCTTCTATTGATAATGATGCTAATGATGTTATTCCTTGCGATTTTAACTTATTTAAATGTTCTATTGTTTCATCTTTGATTTTTTTTGTATATTTTTTTAATGTTTTGCAATTCCGCTTGCAGTCGGTAGAATTCTTCTTGTTTTCGGTACAATTATGCTTGTTTTTTGTAGAATTCTTCTTGTTTTCGGTGCAATTCCGCTTGCAGTCGGTAGATTCTTTAATTTCTTCTTGTATTGCTAAATTTATTTCTTCTTTAATTTCTGGTTCTTTAATTTCTGCTTTAATTTCTTCTTTTTGTATTTTATTTTTAATTTCTTCTAAAGAAGCAGTTAAAATTACTGAATTTTCATCTATACGGTCTTGTGGTTCTTTATATTCCATATTTAAGAAATCAAATATGTCTTTTTCTGTTTTAAATAATTCTGGATTGATTTTTTCTTCTTTTGTTGATTTTTTCATTTTATGGAAACCGTGTTCGTTCAAAGTTAAGCCTACATTTAATGCGTGTTGCCTCATCGCTGTATTAAATTCTTTGGAACCTGTAAAATATAATATGGCAAAAACGTATTCTTCGGGTGGTGAATACAGAAAATCAATACGGCGAGGTATTGCGTCTGGTATAAGTAATTTACCGATTGTTAAACTCTTTAATTCTCCATGTGATAATATTTCCAATAATATATTTTTTGATTGTAATTTTTCTATGAATTTTTCAAGTATTATTTTCTTACTGTTTGTTGAAGTAAATATTAAATCAACATCTCCTGAATCTGGTTTATTACGCCTATAGCTTCCTACTATTTCAAATTTATGGTTTTCTAAAGTATCACCGTTTTCTGTTATTGTTTCTTTGAAATTTGTTTGTAATAAAATTTTGAATTCTTCTATTTCTTGTCTTGGAATTCGTTTTAATAGCTCGTGATAATATTTGAGACCTATTTTCTGTTTATCATTCAATAATGGTAATTTATTTTCTTGTTTTTCATTTTGTCTTTGTATGAGTTCTTCTAATGTTTTTATATTTTTGGAATTTACTAATTCATTTGCTGTTTTTGGTCCAATTCCATATATATTTGCGAAAATGTTTATTGGATTGTCCTTTTCTTTTTCTAATGCTTCTAGTGTTCCTGTGGCTAAAAATTCATCATATTTTTGTAGAATCGTTTTCCCGATTCCTGTTAAATTTAATGCTTTTAATTCTTTTGAAGAATTGATTTCTTTGGTATTATTATTTAAGGCTAAATATTTATTGAGTTCATTTATTGCTTTTATATAAGCATTTGCTCTGAACTGTTCTCCTTTATTTTTCATAATTGTGGATAGTTCATTTAGAATTTTGATGAATTGTTTGATATTGTTTGTTCCTCCAATCATTATGTTAATCATCATTCTATTATTATGTGTTAAATCTTTAACTTTTTTTTTCAATGTCAATTTTTGTTTTATAAATTTTGATTGTTTTGTTTTGCTTGTTTGTCTTGTTTGTCTTGTTTTCATAATATTAATTTATTTATGTAATTTAATATAATATTTTTTATAATAGTATATTAAGTAATGGCTTTTATAGTTAAAAAAGATATAGTAAAAAAAGTCAATGGTGATACTCAAGAAATTCATGTTGATATTGATTCTAGACGCAAGAATAAAGAAGTTCAGGCTTCAATTACTGAAAATGGCAAAAAATATGCTATTGAAGATCCTTTAACAACATTTATAAAAAAACTCAATAAGAATCCTGATTCCCTATTTCAATTATTAGAAAAAGAAAAAGAAGAGTCTTTTCAAAAGGTGGAACCTCCTGTTTATGATTTACAAAAGGTTCCTAAAAGAGGAAAACGAGATAAAGGTATTAGCAAAAAAATATTTGATCATGATTTACCGAGCAATACTACTCGTAAGAAAAAAAGAAAAAAAAAGTCAAAGAAAAGAGCAATTTTGAAAACAGGTCAATTGTTAAAAAAATAGCAATTTTGAAAACAGGTCAATTGTTAAAAAAATAGCAATTTTGAAAACAGGTCAATTGTTAAAAAAATAGCTGAATAAATGAAATATTGTTTTGGTATAAATAAAAATTAATAATAATACTATTAAAACTATTAAAACTATTAAAACTAACAGTGCTATGATAAATTTTCTATTATTAATGAATTATTTTATTTATGGAGTGAATACTGAAAGTGTAAAATATTATAACTATTGTAACGATAAATCTATGTATTCTGATGAAACCTGTTATAATTTAAGTTATTTCCATAACGATTTGTATAATGACGATTTGTATAATGACGATTTGTATAATGACGATTTGTATAATGATTGGTCTAATGATTGGTCTGAAGATTCGTATAATGAATGGAAAAAGTTTTTGTATAAAGATTGGAATAAAGATTTGATTAACATTTGGAATAAAGATTTGTATAAAGATTTAAAAAAAGATTTTAAAAAAGATTTTAAAAAAGATTTTAAAAAAGATTTTAAAAAAGTATGGTATAATATTTTCTTGTTATTTTTTGTAGTTTCTACTTCTTTAACATTATCTACATTGGTTGTTTCAAAATATTTATACAAGAATATGGTTAATAAATTTGTTGAAAAGTATAATGCCAATAAGGAATATTATGACTATGATTCTTATTTTTTTGAATGTTTGGACGAATATTATGATTTAGATGATTTTAACGATGATTTAGATGATTTACATGATGATTATTTGAATCTAAAATATATTAAACAAACTACACCAAAAGGAGAGGTTATTATGAATTATAATCATAACAATTCTTCTTTTGATTATTATTCTAAAAAATCTAATACTATTGATTTTCAATATTTAGATGTAGTATCTAGAATTTATGCTGTCAAATATAATTGTAAAAATTTGTATATTGATAATTATGATAATAATGAAATGCTTAATTTAAAACAAGATAAATCTTTTAAGCAAGAGAAATCCGATAAATCTATTTTTTATACACGGTCTTCTAATAATAATTATAATAATGTGGCAAAAGAATATGTTTCAAATAAATATAAATACAAAGGAACGTGTGAAGATTTTTATGACTATTGTAAAAATAATGACTTTATGATTATTAAAAATTGTTTAGAAAATGTTAAAGTTGATAATTTGAATGATGTAGCAAATGCCACTTTTTTTTTAAACAAAATAAATATTTTAGATAATGATAATGATTATCTTGATACTATTGATAATGATACTATTGAAGTTAATAATAATATTACTATTAGTTTTAAAACATTTAAGCAAATGACTGATAAGTAATTTTTTACTTATTTCCTTTATATTATATCAATATATTATATTATATAATACTTCATAAATGAAAACTAATTATTTGAAAATAGATAATTATTTTTACGTGTATTTGTTTTCAATCACTTTTTTCTCTATTTTCTCTCAATATTTATTTAAAGTAATACAAAAAAATAAAAACAATAAAAACAATAGTTACAATAATTTATATTTAGGGTTGGGTTTGGTAATGTATACGGTGTTGGGATATTGTATTTATAAGTTATTGTCTTATGGAAATATATTAATATTGAATATAATATGGCATCTAATATATTTCGCAGTTTTATTTTTGATGGGGTATTTATTATTTGAAGAAAAAATAAATTTTCAAAAAATTGTTGCTCTAGTTTTTGGGTTTATTAGTTTAGTTATTTTTATGATTTATGGTGTGGATTGATCTTTCATATAATCGCTAAATCCTATTGATTTTTCTATACAAAATGAGGATTCTAATTCTCTAATAGATATTGTTAATGCTTTGTATTCTATATCATTTAGTGATTCTATATACTTTTTGACATTTGAATTTTTGGATTTTAAATCTTCAATGAAGCTTTGATAATTAGTATTTTCCATATTATATGATAATTATTTATAAATAATAAATAATAAATAATTATTATATCAATTTTATCTTATTTTTTGTGGTTTTATCTTATTTTTTGTGGTTTTATATTTGTGGTTTTATAATGTAATTTTGAATGAATAAATTAGATTTTTTTTGAAGTTATTTGTAGAATTTTTATATATTTTTGTTATTGAATAATCAATCATATAATTGTTATTTATTAAAAATTCGGTCAGCTCATTTAGCTCATCTAATGTTAATAAATTGTTATAATTCTTATAATACTTGTTACTACTACTACTACTACTATTATAATTGCTATTGTAATTATTATTTAATAGTGTATTAGAAATTGCGAACGTGCAATGATTATCTATGGTTTGCCTTCCAATAATACTTATTAATTTTGTATAATTTTTTAGCTCTCCTTCGGGTTCTTTATTTATGGTAAGAATATTATAATATTCCTTACAAATTGAATTATAGTAAATTTCAGTATATAATAAATATAAATATGTTTTTTCCATAGATATTTTTATTTATATATTATAAGTAAATTATTATTATATTATATGTCTTTGTTAATTGAAAAAAGTAGTTCGCAAGAATTTATAGGTCAAGGGACTTATGGGTGTGTTTATTATCCAGGTATTAATTGTATGGGGAAAAAAAATAAAAGAAAGACAATTACAAAAATACAAGAAATTAATTTTTTAAGTAAAAATGAATTAGAAATAGGGCTTTACATAAAAAAACATATTAAAAATTATAAACATTTCTTCGCTCCTGTCATAAAGGCTTGTATAGTCAAATTTCAAACTGTTGAAAAATCTCAATTGGATTTACAAAAATGTGATATTTTTGAAAAGTATCGAGAAGAAAATCGTGATTCTCTGAAAGAGGATTCCAAACATCACCATTTAAAAAAAGCTATAAAACAGGATTATCATTTGATGCATGTTTATTATATAGAAAATAAAACTATGGCTTATTATTATGGTGATTATACTAATTATTCTAATTTTGTTATTAGTTTATTGAATCATTTTGCTTTATTATTGAATTCTGTAAGTTTGTTAAATCAACATAAAATCGTTCATAATGATTTACATCTTAATAATATAGTAATAAATTTGAAAACTGGGAAACCTATTATTATTGATTTTGGAATGGCTTTTAATATGAATAAATGTTATAAATTGAATAAAAATTATATTGATTTTGTATATTTAAAACATTTTACATTTGATTATAGAGTTGATCATAGAATGTATTTTTACAATATTGAGAAACGATTTATTTCTTTTATTATTTATAATAAATCAGAACAATTTCAATCTGATATTTACGATAATAATGCTATAAATGTATTAACTAAAATAAATGTTGATTCTTTTATTAATGATTGTTATACTTCGTTAGTCAATTATGAGAACATTAGCGTTCTATTTAATGAAAATGAATTGAGTGAATATAAAAAAACTTTAGAAGATTTTTATTATGAATTTTTGGATAAAACTAACTATCCTAAATATAATAGTATTGTTAAATACTTGTTGGATTTTGTATATATTTATAATGATTTTTATAGTTTAGCTATAAATTTTATTGATTTATGTCAAGATGAAGGTAAAAGAATATTATTAGAAAATTTGGCAAGTGATAATGATAAAGAAGAAAATTATAAAATTTTGATTGATTTTTTTATACAATTATATAAAAAAGTATTACATCCTGACCCTGCTATGCGATTGACACTTGTTGAAACATTTGAAATATATAATTTTATAGTAAATTATATAAAAAATGTTACTTTAAGCGAAACTACATTTGTTGCCAATTTTATTATAGAATTTACTAAATTCTTGAAATCTAAATCTATTAGTATTGAGATTGTATTTTATAAGAAATTTGCTTTTTTGAATTTTAATTTGTTATGTAATAAAAATATGTTTGAATTTATTAAATCTGGGTTTTGATAAATCTGGGTTTTGATAAATCTGGGTTTTGATAAATCTGGGTTTTGATAAATCTGGGTTTTGATAAATCTGGGTTTTGATAAATCTGGGTTTTAATTTGTTGTATTATTTGAATAACTATATAATAAAATTTCTTGTAATAATTCTTCTTCTTCGCTTATTAAATAATCACTTATATTGTCTTCGTTGTTTTCGTTGTTTTCGTTGTTTTCGTTGTTTTCTTCGCTATTATCGCTCGTATATTCATAGTTATAATCAACATCATTATATTCGCTATTAGATTCTATATCATCATTATTTATTGTGCGTCTTTTGTTATCTATATTTATTTCTTTGTAATCAAATTCATATCTACAAACTGGACATGTATTTGATTCTTCTGTTAGCCATTTTGTTATTCCTTCACAATTATAGTTATGATTGCATGGTAATTTTATTATTTTTTCATTTTCTTCAAAATCATAACAATAGATCGGGCATTGAATATTTGTATTGCTTTCATTTTTTTTATTGAATTTTTGTGGTTTCAGTTTTTCTAATTCATCATTTGAAATTACCTTTTTGAATTTTTGTTTATCATTTTCAAAAGTGCTATTTATAAAATTTTCTAAAAATGAATTATCTTCTTCTGAATATAAATTTCTTACAAGTTCTCTTAATGAGGTTCTGTTACTATAATTATCATTTGATAAGTCATTATTTATAATATTATTTGATAATTCTGTTGTTACAAATATTGAATCATAACTGGCATCCGTTCTTCTGTTTGTATAATATATATCTATTGGTATTAAGCTATATGGTATTAATCTAGACGATATTAATCTGGACGGTATTAGTCTAGACGGTATTAATCTGGATGTTATTAATCTTGCTGTTGGTCTAGTTGGTATTATTGATGAAATATCTACTATTTGTCTTCTTATGTTTTGATAATTAAAAGATATATCATTTATATTGCTTATATTGCTTATATCGTGATATAAGTTGTCAAATAATTGTTGAGCTATATTTTCGTAATTTATATTCATATAGTATATTTCTTTTTATAATATACTATATGTAAATTTTTAATTTCTTTTTTTTCTTGAACTATTTTTTTTTGTTAAAATAGTTTTGTTTCCAATATAATATTTTTTGTCTTTATTCGCCACTACAATAATGCTGTTGATATTTGTAAAAGATTTTTTATCGGTTTTAGATAAAGTATTCAAATTTGGAATTGATTTTAGTTGATAGTAACTGGATAAGTCATCGTTTGTATTTGATAAGGCATTTGATAATTTCTCTAGTTCCTCTTTTGATTTTTCTATTGTAAAATTTAATAAATATTGAATTTTGTGGTTTTTTAATTCTTCAATATTTTGTATATGATTTATTAGTTCGTTAGTAGAATTGTTTTTTACAGTTATTTTGCTCTTCAAAATATTAACTAATTTATAGTTATCAATAAATAATATTAATACTCTTATTAGAGATGTATTAATTTCAAAAGATTCTATATCGTTTGCATAAGATTCTAAATCATTGGTATATATATCATTAGTATATAAATCATTAGTATATGATTTTAAATCATTAGACATTTACAATTACTGTAAAAAAATAAATTAAAAAATACATTTTATCATATTAATATTTATTTTAGTTCAATAAATATAAATATTTATTTTAGTCATTATCTGAATAATAATCACTCTCATTGTCGCTATATATAGTTGATTTATGTTTGTATAATTCTTCAAAAATGTTAGCATCTTCATCAATCATTTGTTGTATTGTTTCTTTATAATTATAGTATGGAGAAGTATCCCCTAAAAGATCATTTAGGTCATCTCTATAATTATTCCAATTATTTATCATTGATTTTATTCCTCTTGAACAATTCTTTTGTAGTATTTCATTGTTTTTGGCTTCATAATTATAAGGATAAATAATTTCTATTTTTTGTGTATTTGGATTTTTTTTTATTAATGTATATCCGTTTTTTACACTTTCATTGTTTCTAGTTGCGTGGTAACTCTTGTCTTTCTCGTTTTCTAGACTTCTTTTAGTTAAATTAAGACTATTGGCGTAAGTCAATTGATTTTGTATATTTGACATATTGCCTTTATTTTATACTCTAATAAAATTTTATATCCAATTTTTATATAATATATTAAATTATATTAAATTATATTATATATTAAATCTTAGAATTATCATTTTTATTATATTATATTATATTATATTATATTATATAATGGCTGGTCGTGCTTACAATGGTAATCTTGTTAATACTAATTCTAATAATTATGCTGGTTCAGGTGGATCAATGTTAAAGAAAAAATATGCGAATAAATTTAATAAAGTTTCGTCTAATAAACTTTTTTCTTTAAATGGTAATACTAATCATAGTTATATTGGTAATCCTAATAGTATTATTAGCCAAGATCCTTTTAGTAGTGTTTTAGAAAATAAATGTTGCGCCAATAAAAGTGCGAATATAAGTGTTAAAAATACGAAAGGTTATCTTGATAGTAAATGTAATATGCTGAATTCAGCTCAATGTTATACAAATGTTAATGCTGAGTTAGTAGCTATTAATGGTTCATTAAATAAACATTTTAGGGCTGAAAATCGTGTTCAATCTTCACATATTAATAATGTTAAAGCTTTATGTAGTTTAAATAGAACTTCTAGCGATATAAAGGAAGTAAAACCTGTTTGTTGTAATAAAAAAATAAATAGAAATTTGACTTGTGGTTCTCGCATAGACTATTTGAAACGTTCTAATAATACTGTAAAAGATAATAATGTAGTTAATGGATTTACACCTGGTTATGATATTTATTATAATGATAGCACTCTATATAGGAAAAAAGCTGCTTGTAATTTACATAATCCTCCTGATGCTAAAGTTATTGCTTGTTAATTGTCTTTAGTATTTTTTTATTTTTTATTTTTTATTTTTTATTAGTATTTTTTATTTTTTATTTTTTTATTATCATTTTTATGTAATCTTTTTTCTAAGAAATTATTTCCTGCTGTAACGTGAGTTATATTTAGTTCTTTTGGATTACTGCTAATAAATGTATTGTCTTTATGACTGAAAACAATACGTTTTATATTTAGCTCTATTATCATTTTTAAACAATTTTGACAAGGCGATGAATCTTGAAGTTTATTATTGTTATCACATCGCACTACATATATTGTTGTTTTTTTAAACATTTTTTTCATATCGTTTAAGTCTTTATCATTATCATGATTAGAAGATTTCTTGGGTGACTTTTATAGAATTACTGTGTTTTCCGTAGGTATTTGTGCCGCAGCTATGAAACATGTTTCTTAAAGAAGCAATTTCGGCATGACAAGTGCATGTATTAGTAATGAAACAATCCTTTGAATGTGTCCTATAATGATTGTGACCTCTACCCATGATTTTTCCGCTTACTACTGCGACTGCTCCGTGACGCATTAGAACAGGTGACTTAAGTGCTTCATTTAAGGCACTATTGATAAATGTTTGGTCGTTATTTGACATTGTTGCGTGAATCATTTTACTAAATGCTAAAATCTTATAATGTATTTGTTATATTTGTTAATTGAATCAATTTTATTTATTTCTTTGTTTTATTTATTTTTAGTGTTTTTTTGAAAAATTGATTTTTATTATTTTTTATTATTTTTTATTATTACTTAAAAAATATTAATAATATTATTATGTATCCTATTATGTGTTCTATTATTTCGTGTTATATGAATTCTTGTTCTACCCTAGAATATATTCAATATGATTTGAATATAACCGATGTTATATATGATCATCAAATATCTAGTTCTGATTATTATAAATTAATAATTTGTTTTATTTGTTTTATTTCTTTGTTTTCATTGTTCTAAAAATTGAATTTTATTTATTAAAACTTAAATACTGTTAATAATATTATTTAAGTTTTAATAAATACTATGGGTTCAATTATTTCATACTATGTGAATTCTCGTGCTATGCAGGAACTAGAAGATTATATGAATAGTTATAATTCAATTATTCACTCTCAGTATAATGATTTGGATAATAAAAAAACGGATGATAAAAAAACTGATAATAAAAAAACTGATAATATAACTGACTATTATAAATTATTAATTTATATTCATAATTGTGATTCAAATAGTGAATTGAAAAATATGTATGAAGAGAGCAGTAAAAAACATAATGAAAAAGTGAATAACTATTTATATGACTCTAATTTTAATGATGACAATATTATTGATTGTTATGATTCTGGATTTGATTTATTTTGTCCCGAAAATATTGATTTAGAAATGATTAATATGTATATGTTAGATCATAATATTTCGTGTGCGATGACTTATAAAGGTAAGTATGTTGGATATTATTTATATATGAGGTTAGGAACTCCTATTAATACACCTTTACGACTTGCTAATAATGTTGGAATTATTGATTCTGGGTATCGTGGAGCTATTAAAGCTTGTTTTGATATTCTTCACCGTTGTATTTTTAAATTAAAAAAAGGAAATAGATATGTACAAATATGTCCTCCTAATATTGGGTTACCTATGAAAGTTGTTATAGTTGATTCTATAAAAATGTTGGGAGAAAATAATAATAGAAATAATGGTGGATTTGGTTCTACTGGAAATTAAATTTAATATATTTTAATATTACTTGATAATAATTTAGTATGATTAGTGATTTTGCTAATAATATTGCTAGTAATTTTGCTATTTTTTTTAATCAAAATAGTAATAAAGATTCTAATAAAAATAGTAATGATATAAGTGTATGTAATATTTGTTTAACTTGTAATAATAATACTAGTAAAATTATTATTGAAAAAAATTTATCTTACGATGACGATGGTACCATTACAGATGATACAATTAATCAAATGTATGATAGAAATAATACAGATTTTAAAGACGATATAAAAAACATTTTTGATTCTATTATTAGCGAACCTTCCGATTCTGCTGTTAGTAATGATGATAATGATGATTGTATTACTACTAAAATTTCGTGGGTATATAAAGAAAAATTGTTGAATGAAAAAAATTATATTAATTATAAAAAATTGTCTTATAATGATGTTAAAAAACACGTAAATAAATATTATGATTTGGATTTTTCACAGCGTTATTCATCCGCTCTTGATATAATATCTAGTTATTTACGGGGACAAAAAATTATTTATACACAAGCCAGAAATTACTCAGTAACTATGCTTTATTGTTTTACTATACCTTCTATATTAATTACTGCGTTTTGTACGGTCGCCCAATCGCCATTAGAAGGATTTGTTTATGGTAAATATATTTTAGCTGGGTTAAATGGGTTTTTGACATTTATATTATCATTGTTAAGTTTTATGAAACTAGATGCTGCGGCACAGGCATATAAAATTACAGCACATCAATATGATAAATTACAATCATTTGTTGAATTTCAATCTGGTAAATTGCTGCTCTTTAATAATGATTATAAGAAAATTTATAAGAAAAATTGTAAATCTAAATTGATGCTGCGTAAAAATTACTTATTTAAATCACCTGAAAAACAGATGGTTAATAATAATGATAATACTGATAATACTAACAATTTTACAGATGTTAATGCTTCTCTTAATGCTTCTCTTAATGCTTCTCTTAATGCTTCTCTTAATGCTTCTCTTAATGCTTCTACTAAACCATATAAAAATATTGTTTATTCTAATAGTTCTAATAATTCGGAATCTAGTGCCGATGATAATTTTAATAATTTTAAAAATGATAATGCAAGAAACGATCAGACAATAAATGATAAGACAAGAGAATTACGGGATAATGATGAAGATGACGAGCATATATTACAATCAAATTATAATAAACTGGAAATAAAAATATTGAAATCATTGCGTAGGAAAATAGAAACAATAGAACAAAAAATTATTGAAATTAAGGAAACGAATCCATTTCTAATACCTAAGATCATTTCTAATCGCTATCCAATTATTTATAATACAAATATGTTTACTATAATTAAAAAAATTAAGGATTTTAAGGTTAAGACAATTACTGCTTTGAAAGATATAAAAAATGAATTACGATTAATTGATGCTATTATAAAATCTGAAATTGTTTTACAAGATACAAAATTGGCGTTTTATAGGATGCGAATATCACAATTGAATTTATCTAAAAAAAAATTAATAAATAATATTATTTATTTAAAAACTGCCTTTGTTATGATTGATAAACTATTTAATCAGGAAATTTTAAATGCGGAATTGCGTAAGAAATATATGTTAAGTTTTTACATTTATGATTTTTTCCCTAATATTTTTGAGGCATTGTTACAAAAATGTAATATGACTATTACGTCTTGTTTACCTAGAGATTATAAACATAATCCTATTGAGGGGTCATTATTGGATGAAATAATGAATGTTAATCAAGATACGTTTATGAATGGAATATCTAAAGAAGAGTTGTATCATTTTTATAAAAAATACGAATCGTATAATTCAATAAAAAAAAGAGATAATGTGAGAGATTGTAGAATACATGATTTAGCAAATTATACAAATAATTATTCTCATGATTTAGCAAATGATTTAACAAATGATAAAACTAATGTTGAACCTAATTTTAATAATAGAAATTTTGGTAAAAGTTTCGGTAAAAGTATTGGTAAAGGGCTAAACCTACATATGGATGTTATTAAATCTAAGAGTGTCGCCAAAAAAAAAGAATTTTTCAATAATGTTGTATAACTTTTTATAACTTTTTATAACTTTTTATAACTTTTGTTTTTACTAGATAAAAAAAATTGATTTCTTGTTTTCAAAACATTATGTATATACTAAAATATAAATATAAAAAGTGTTTTGAAAAAAAAATAGTGTTTTGCAAAAAAAATAAATGTTTTGCAAAGTCTGCTACGATGCGATGAAACCTGGATACGAAACTCATAATGTCAAGGATTATGCTTCTAATGTTATATGTCCTTTGTTGTTGAATACTAAATGTAATAAATGTGGCTTTTTCGGGCATACTGTTAAATATTGTAAAATAAATATTATAAAAAAAGTAGTAAAAGTTGAATTTTCGGCAGATGTTACGATGACTTATTCTAACGCTGGTATAAAAAATCTATTTGAATTATTGGATAATACTTTTGATAATACTTGTATGGAAAGTTCTAATAATAATATTATTGATGATGATATTATTATTGATGATATTATTTGGGGAGTAGGATTAAAATCTATGATTGGAAAAAGATGGGCTGATGTTTGCTAGATTTGATTTTATTTGATTTTATTTGATTTTATTTGATTTTATTTGATTTTATTTGATTTTATTTGATTTTATTTGATTTTATTTGATTTTATTTGATTTTTTCTTTGCTATTACTGAATATATATATGGAACGCAGATAGTAAAACATCCTTTAGCTACATTTAGAGTTGTGTTTATATTTAATTTTCCATTTGATGCGTCTACTATAAGATCTATTATATTACTTATTGTTCCATTGTCTAATAACTTCAAAAGTGTTTCTTCGTCTTCTTTATCTGTTAAATCTTTAATTAGTTCTCTTAATAATTGTAATGCGAATTCTTTTTGTTTTATTCCTTTTATTGGGGTTGATTCTACTTCTTCCATAACATATTTGAGTATTAAATGTAATGTGCTAGGGCATATATTTATTGTTGATATTTTTTCTTTAATGCTATTTAACGAACCTTTGAATAGTGTTTCAAATTCATTTTGATTATTGGTCGGTTCAATAGTGATCATTTTTGGTTCTATTACCATTTTATACTATTAATAAATATTTTAATTATTTTTGATTATTTTGATTTTTTTGATTTTTTTATTATTTTGATTTTTTTGATTAATTATTTATTATGAAATATAAATAATTATATGTATCTTCTAACGTTTTATGATATGTGCTATAATAATAATTGCTATTTTTTAATGGAATTTCTGTTTTTATAGTTAAAATGTCTTGAAAAAAAATATTATATCTTTTTGTAATATCATCTTTATTTGTATAGCTAATTTGGTTGTAGCTATAATGTTTATGATAATACATAGCATCAAACAGTTCGTCTATTTTCTTTATATACATTATTTCTTTTATTAGAAATAATAATAATTGAAGTCTTATTTTTATATAATATTTGTTTTTACAGTTTATTATTTACAAATATAATGGGTGTTATTTAGTTACTCTTGTTTTAATGGTTTTGTTAAAGTATTTGAAAATGAATTTGATAATGAATTACTGCCTTGCTTTACTTTGTTTTCATTATTTTTTTTGTTTTCATCATTGTTTAAGTATTCTTTAAAATTTTCAATATTTTTATGTATTATTTTTTTATTATAAAACAACATACATATTATAATTGATCCTATTATAATTGATCCTATTATAATTGATCCTATTATAACTAATGATGATTTGTTGAATGATTTGTTATTTTTCATTATAATACTATTATATTATTAGAATATAAATTATTATTTTTCATTATAAAGTAAATGTTGTGTTATGTTATACAATATCTTTGCTTTTTTTTAATTTTGTAAAAAATTTATCTATATATTTCTTTTCTATAGCGTCTTGTAAATTATCATATATTTCTTCGGTGGTTGGATCTCTATTATTTTCTTTGCGATATTTTTTCATAAATTCTTCTATTTCTATACTTTTTGTAATGTTCGTTTTTTGTTCTTTGATATTATTGATTATTTGTATTGTATTATCTTTACAAGATTCTTTTATTACTGGTTTATAAATTGTATCTACTACTGAAATTAGATTATCGCAAATTTCTGGTTTATAGAATTGATTATTTTTGAATTTTTTGTTGAATAATATAATTTCTTTATGGCGAATAAAGGGACTTGTTTCTAATAATAGATCGTATTGTTCTTTTGCTTTTTTCAAATAAATTTCAAGAGGCTCACGTTCGTTTGGGTGTTTTGCTAATTCTATTTTTATATTTCTACAAAATTTGCCCCATGATATGGCTGAGACTCTATGACCTTCGTTTAGTTCGGCGATTTTCAAAAAATGAGAGATTGTTGTTATAAATCCTGCTAAAATATTTAGGCCACCGACTATTATAGTATATATGGGAACAAACCATAATGGGACTCGTTCTTGTGCGAAATTGGCTACGCCTGTTATTGTTGAAATAAATATCACAGGAATTGTTATTGATGTTTGAAAATTATTGTAATATCTATTACATTGTGTATGTAAATATCTATAAGACATAGCTTTATCGCACCAATCGGCAAAAATATTTTCATAATTGATAGACCAATCTAACTTTTTATCTTCATATTTTATATCTTCTTCATCTTCAGTATCTTCTTTATTGTTTTTATTGTTTTTATTGCTTTTATTGTTTTTATTGTCTTTATTGCTTTTATTGCTTATAATTTCTTTATCTTCCATATTTATAAATGGATATTATAAATTTCAAAAATAACATTGATATACATTTTAATAATATTATACAAAATAAGCATACTTGTGATAATAAATTAGAATCTGCTATTATTATTGTTAATAATATTAAGGAACAGTATTTTAAGTTATTGAAACAAATATCGCACGGTAGTTGTTACTTAGGCATTGACTCGTTTAATTTTCAAAATAAATTATTGGAGAAACAATTGGATTTTTTGAAAAAGAATTATACTATTATACTTAACCGAATATATGGTGATTATTATAAAATATATAAATCTATTACAAAATATATAGAAAATAATTGTAATTCTATTGAACTATTGAACGAACAAGTAGAAGTATATAAAGATTTAGAGATTGATAAAATTTATGATTTTAAAAATGTTATTAAATTACAAAATATTATAAACCAATACATTAAAAAATTATCTGACTTTGTATTTGAAAAATTTGTGAAGTTACAGGTTTTTATTGATTCTAATAAAATAGGATATAATGTAAATTATTATATTACTGAAGAAAAAACGAACCTTAGTATATATAATGATAATATTAATTTATTTCTGAAATATTTAGATTCTTGTAATAATTATCATCACAAATATTTTTTAAATTTGTTGAATCAACTTACCTTTTTTATTAATTATATCAATAATGATATATTGATTGATAATTATAAAAAGGAAGTTTTATTTGATAAAATAAATGAGGAAACTAATAGTGATTTAGATAAAATTTCTTTTACAAAAATAACATATAATTTAGATGTGGAATCGTCATTTGTAATAAATGAGGATGATAAAGTATTAGAAGAAGAAGAATTAGTTAAATTAGAACAAGAAAAATTAGCTAAATTACAGCGTGATAAAATAATTAGATTAGAAACATTAGAACTTATAGTAGGATGTGGAGGTTCTCTGCAAAATCATGTAGTTTTAGAAGAAGAACTAGTTAAAGAAGAAGAACAAGTTTTAGAAGAAGAACAAGTTTTAAAAGAAGAACTGGTTTTAAAAGAAGAAGAATACGTTTTAAAAGAAGAAGAACTGGTTTTAGAAGAAGAACTGGTTTTAAAAGAAGAAGTTTTAAAAGAAGAACTGGTTTTAGAAGAAGAAGTTTTAAAAGAAGAACAAGTTTTAGAATAAATAGTTTTACACCTTTTTACATTTAAAAATGCCGGTTTATATAATATATAATATATAATATATAATATATAATAATATATGGGTCAATATTATATTGCAATAATTTTATCTGATATTAGAAGAACGACGGAAATAATTCGTATGTGGATGAGTCCATCTAATGGTGCAAAACTAACAGAACATTCTTATATTGGAAATAATTTCGTTCAAAAACTTGAACGTCTCATTTGTCCGGAAGGAATGTTTTATATGTCTCGTATTGTTTGGGCTGGAGATTATGCTGAACCAGAAAAAAATGAATTAGACAATTTATACACGATTGTGTCTAATTCTACACGAACGTTACAATACCAAGACTCAGAAAAAGATACATGTAGTTATCGTTATATTGTAAATCATTCGCAAAAGTTATATGTAGATAAAGAACGTTGTCCGAAAAATGAATATAATATAAGCATTCATCCTTTGCCGTTACTAGTATCAGAAGGAAATGGTTGCGGAGGAGGAGATTATATGGGAAATAATATAGAATTATGCGGAACATGGGCTCGTGACATCATATCAGTTGAAAACACTATTCATACTGATTATAATGAGTTAGTATGTGATTTTATTGAAAAAGAATAAAATGTGTAAAATTGTAGAAAAAATATTATAAAATTATTATAATATTTTTTTTTGGTTTTTTTATTTTAACCCCTAGCGGGACTCGAACCCGCAACTTCCAGATTAGAAGTCTGGCACGCTATCCAATTGCGTCATAGGGGCATAGAAAAAAGATATTAATAACTAAACATTTATTATTAATATAACTTATATTATAAGTTTATCTTTAAATAGTTTATATAAATACTTTAATATAATTGTTATTTTTTTAATGGATAAAAAAAATATAAAGGTATATATAAATATGTATATAGCAATTGTAGGAGAAGGTCCAATTGGTGCAATAGTATGTTTAGCATTTATTTATTATAAATCAAAATTCAACATTACCGAACTAAATATAGATTTTTATAAGAGCAGAGAAGAATTTACAAGAAGACATATTGTTAAAATTACTACAGACACGTTGGAACAAATTGAAAATTTAATTGAATCATGTGAAAAATGTTTATTTAATAATAATAATAATACTAACAAAATTATTAAGTTATCAATTAAATGTTTAGAGTTTATATTACATGCCAAAATTGACAAAAAATTTGTAACCATTAAAACACAAAAATTTACAAAAGATAGTAATAATGATAATAAGTACCAACATATATTTTTATGTGATGGATTTAATAGTGTGAATCGTTCATTTTATTTACATGACGATATAAAATATCAACCAATACGAATAGTTGATTATACCCCAATATTAATCTTATATGGAAATATTGATCAAGCAAATTCATTACCAAATAATGAATGTATTTATAAACCAATGAATCAAAAAAAATTTTCAAAGGATGATATATTAGAAAAAAGTAATATTGACGTACTATATCTTATCGCTTTAATTTCTATTGTTTATAATTTTAATCTGAATATTTACAATAATAATATTTGGATTACAGGTTTCAGTGATTTTGATAATTTTACTACAATATTTATAAAGACATTTAAAAATTTAGAAGATAAAAACAACAAGGTTGAATTTGTTAAAGATATATTAAATAAACAGAAAGCTTTGATTACAGAGGAAATAATTAACATATTAAATAATTATTCATTGATGTTAGATATATTTGATAAATTTAAAATTTTTTTAAAGAAAGAATTACAAGAAATAGACGGTTTAACTAACCCATTTATGTTTCATAGTGTTATGCCTTCATTAACTCCATTTGGTATAATATTAGATGACAGTTTAGAAAAAAAATTAGTTTATGCTAGACAAAAAAAAAATTATAGTGTTTGGTTAATTGGAGATTCTGCTAATGGTTACCCTCCTGGCGTGTCATTATACAATGGTATTAAAGATATTTTTTTTCTTATACCTTCTTTTATAAAAACAAATTTTAAAGAAATTTTGGATGTTCCTTCTATAACAAATGTATTTGACTGCGAAAATTCACAATATAAATATATAGATACAGATATAGAAACAAATTGTAAACAGTTCTCAAGCATATTGTTCAATGGTGGTTATTTAGAGGGCGATAAACAAAATAATAATTCTATTACAATTAATGAATTAATTTTAAAAATACAACAACAAAAATGTTCCAGTAGTAACGTGTCTTTGGTAGATATATATAATTATTATCAAGTTAATAATTTCTTTAATAATACAATTAATTATTTATGTGATACAGACGTCTTAATAACTCAACTAAAATACGGTGGAAAAAGAAAAACAATACATAAAAAATATAAAACAAAAACAAAAACAAAAACAATACATAAAAAATATAAAACAAAAACAAAAACAAAAACAAAAACAAAAACAAGAAAGAGAAAGAGAAAATTTTAGAAAAATCGGCATTTTAAACGTCCAAAGGTGTAAAACAAATAATATCTTTTTATTTTTCTTGTTCTTTGTTGCTATACTAAAAAAAATTGAAAGTTCTTTTCTAAAAATAGACGAAGGCACTCAAATTATATACTATAACTCAACTCTCAAAATGTCCAATGTACTGATTGTCGGTGATGCCGGTGTCGGAAAAACGACTTTTATTACAATGTTTGAGCGAAACGAATTTAATGAATTGTATATTGACACTCGGGGAATGAAAACTAAAAACATACAGTATAAAGACATAACATTTACTGTATCTGAATTTGCAGGTCAAGAAAAATATGGATTTAAAAATAAGTTATTAGAGTTAAACGTTCATTATGACGCAATTATAATGATATATGATTGCACGTCTAAAACAAGTTATAAAAACCTTGATTACTGGTTAGATATTATAAATTCCTCAATTTCAACGTCTATACCAATAATTTTAGTCAGAAATAAATGCGATATTCCATTTAAACAGCCTGTTGTTGGTCTTAAAAGTGCTTATACGAAATCATTTGATGTATCGGTCAAAAAAAATGATGGGGTAAAAGAAGTATTTGATTACATACTGGATTTGACTAGAAAATAAGGAGTAAAAAGCATTAAAAATAAGGAGTAAAAAAAGAAAAAGAAGAAAAAGAAGAAAAAGAAGAAAAAGAAGAAAGGTATTTAGTATAAAGGCAACTTTTTTCTATCGTTTAAAAAAATGAAATAGATTTATCGTATTATAAAAATAAATCCAAATGAGTATTTTCAATTTTGTTGTCAATCTACATTATACACCTTTGCACTATATTATTTGCGAATAATCTATCTCAATATCGAACGAAGTTTTTTATTTTTTGCAGCAAAAATATATATCAATATTCAATCAAGTTTTTGGTTTAAACAATTTTATAAGTTCGTTAAAAAAGACAGATATAAATTAGATTTTTCGGATGTTTGAAAAACACTGAGAGAAACATAATGAAAAAAAATTATTCCTTCAGTATTGTTTGAGCTCACAATGGCGCTATACCGATAATTATCACAGCGGGCTAGACCGATCTCTATTGTAGGGTATAATAAAATATAGTTGTGCGAGATGCCAGCGCCATCCATAACAAGCTTACGCTTGTTCTCAATACTGTCTATTGACCATATACTTCTATGGAATAGATCCCAAGGCAGGGGGCGATTTATTACCCGCTACCATGCGGTAATGTAATAATTTTACATTAAAAGTGTTTCAATTTTTTTTAAGTATAACAACAATATTTAATGAAGTTTTTGGTTTAAACAATTTTATAAGTTCGTTAAAAAAGGTTTTTTTGTAATAAATTACTTTTATTATATTCACTCGCCCAAAAAAAAAGAAGAAAGGTCTCTAGTAAAAGGCAACTTTTTTCTCTCGGATAAAAAAAATTGAATTCAAAGTTATTGTTTAGGTACTTGGTAAAATACTTCTATACTTGTTTAGTATTTTAATACTTCTATACTTCTATAATGGAAAATACTTGCTCCATTTGCTTAGACGATGATTATTCCATTGATGAATCATACATTACAACTTGTCAGCATCAGTTTCATTTAAAATGTATTCGTGTTTGGTTTCATTCTAATATGTGTTGCCCTCTTTGTAGGTCAATACCGATTTGTTGTGTCCCTAATATTCTCAATAATTATACTATTATTGATGATATTAATTATAGGTATATTATGAATATAATACATAATTATGGTATCAAGATCAATGATTATTATTTTATTATGAATATTTTGAAAGACAATAATCATATTATTCGCAATAATAATTATGAATATATGATAAGTATTCTTAATGAAGTTGTAAGTATGAATAATCAATATTTATTTAATGTTGATTATTCATATCCAGAATATTCAACAACCTATCCAAAATATTATGATTACATTACTAATGAATATATTGAAGGTTCTTTTAGTTATGTTAATACTCTAAATTTGAAATGTAATATTATTAATAATAATAATAATTAATTGTTGGTTTTATGGCTTGGATTATGGTTAAAAAAAATTGAATTTAAAAATAGTTTAAACAATATTTGGTATACTATTTGATATACTATTTGGTATAATGGAAACTATATGCTATAATTGCTCTGATGATTCTAATTATATAGATAACTTCGTTCCACTTTTAAATTCTACGGATAATTACATTATGTTTCGCTCATGCTTTTCTTGTAAAATAATGTCTGTTTATTTTGTGCCTGATAAAATAACTAATTACACTATTATTAGTGATACTGATTATATGTATATTATGAATGTTATACATAATTATAATATTAAGATTGAATATTTTAATTTTATTATGAATATTATGCGAAATAATAACCATAATATTAACAATGATGATTATGCTATTATGATAAATATTCTTAATGAAGTTATAATTATATATAATGAGTATTCTAGTAATAGTGAATTGTTGTATCCTGAATATTCAGCATATAAACAATATTATGATTATACTATTCATGAATATGTAGAAGGTTCTTTTAGCACTGTAAATACTCTTAATCTTATTGCTAATGCTTGAAAAAATGATTTGAAAAAAAATAATATGTTAAAGAACACATTATTTTTTTTGTTTTTTTGTTTTGTTTTGTTGTTTTGTTTTACGCTCCGTACTGGGATCGAACCAGTGACCTTGCGGTTAACAGCCGCACGCTCTAACCAACTGAGCTAACGGAGCAAATTGCCTGGAGTGGGGTTCGAACCCACGAATCTTTCGATAGATGATCTTAAGTCATCCCCCTTAGACCGCTCGGGCATCCAGGCACATAAAAAAAGCTCTTACCCAGATTCGAACTGGGGTTGGAGGATTCAAAGTCCTCAGTGATAACCGCTACACTATAAGAGCCGAAAAAAAAAATGCTCCCAGGCGGGGTCGAACCGCCGACCTTCGGCTCATAAGACCAACGCTCTAACCAACTGAGCTATGGGAGCTTTTAAAACATTTTATTAGTGGGATACTATATATAATATTAATTCTTTAAGTTGTTTTGAAAACTATTTTTTTTTATTTTTGTTTGTTTGTTTTTTATATTTTTTATTTTTATAAATGACTAAAATACCATATTCCTACATGGTTTTTTAACAATTCAATATATTTGAAGCCGTGTTTTCTTAATATGTTTTCTATTGTTTTTTGATAATTCAATAAATATGGTTCACCTGATAACATCAAGCGTGATGGTTTATAATTGGGTGAAATATCTATAATTATTATGTCGTGACTCGTTATTCGTTTTGCGTTTTTTATTATTTTGTTGTGTGCGTAATTTGGCATTTCGTGAAACGCAAACATTATTGTTGCCGTACTAAATTCTTTAGTATTTCCGAAAATTTCAGCGTTTGCTTGTGTATAAAATGTTTGCGTTTTTTTAGATGTTAAGCGATTATGTCTTGTTTGTAAAACGTTTGCTTGATTTATCATTTCTCTGCTTGTGTCAATACCTGTTTGATTATAATATGTAGAAGTTCCTGTTCCGCAACATAAATCTATTATATTTGGATATTTGTTAAAATTTTCATAAAAATGTTGGTTATGTATGGATAGAATTGTTTGTCTTAAATTTATTGAGTGATATTGTTTTTCGTCTATTAGTTTTGTTATGTAAGGGGCTATAAATGCGTGTATTTTCCCATTATTACCTAAATTATGAATACGAACATCATTATAATATTTTACTTGAAAATATGCTAATAAAATGAGTAACATTACTTATTTTTATATTATTTTTATAATTATTTTTATAATTATTTTTAAATAATTTTTATAAATGTTGAGAGATTATAAGTCCTTCTTTTTTGGAGAAATATGTTAAAAAAAATTGATTACTATATTTTTATTTTTTTAAAATAATAAATATAGTAATCAAATAATCAAATAATCAAATAATCAAATAATCAAATAATCAAAAAATAAATGACTCTGTTTATGTGTAATAAGTGCGACAAAAAATATGTATCTACTGATGGTGCTAGGAAACACGCTCGTAAAAAACATAGCGATTGGATTAAGTCACTCAAACCGAATGAGTATTGCAGACCATATAAAGCAAACAATTTTAATTTTGACTTTACAGAGTTGATTAAATTATTATCTCCGCTTCCGAAAATTTATTCAATGAATGATAATGAAATTTTGACTCTAGTTACATTAGGTCATCATTGTTTACAAGAATTATCTATTAAAGATGACGATTTGGTGGAGGAGTGGTTCTCTCAACTATAAAAACATTCTATACTTTTATACCTTTAGGAAAGGTATAGCCAAATAGGGGGATTTATACCTTTAGGAAAGGTATAGCCAAATAGGGGGATTTATACCTTTAGGAAAGGTATAGCCAAATAGGGGGATTTATACCTTTAGGAAAGGTATAGCCAAATAGGGGGATTTATACCTTTAGGAAAGGTATAGCCAAATAAGGGGATTTATACCTTTAGGAAAGGTATAGCCAAATAGGGGGATTTATACCTTTAGGAAAGGTATAGCCAAATAGGGGGATTTATACCTTTAGGAAAGGTATAGCCAAATAGGGGGATTAATCCCCCTTTTATTTTGACGATTGTAACTGTTTTTTTTTATAATTTATAATTGCACAGATAAAGGTTTTTTGTAAAAATGTTTGAAATGATAATTATGGGGGGTTAAGCCCGTCTTTATAATTTGATTATTAGAGATTTTAAATTGTTAAAATATTTTTCTTTTTTTTGAGAGATTATATTTGAAAAAATTGAAATACTTTTTCAACTATAAATAAATAGTAATTATACACCTTTACACTCCACAAGTTAAGAAATCGCCGACTTTGTCTCTGACAAAGGCAATCACGCTATTAGCGAAGGTGTAAAAGATGAATATTACATTTTTAGAACTGCTACCTCTAGATATTACCAAAAAAATTATGGCAATATCTATACAGAATTTGAAAGAGGAACTTATAACTGAAAATGAAGAAGGTTTGTGTTATACACTTTATCAGCGAATAGACGGAATCCAGACCCGAGTATATGATTTATATTGTGATAAGAAGAATATAATATATTATCTAGAAAAATTAAAACAGCTTGATGCGATTACTGTATATATACGCACAATTATAACAGAATGGTTATCTCGTATTCGTTATAGTAGAATTCGCTATATGTTGTATGATGACAGGTTACCACAGAGCCAAGCAGATAAAAATGATATGAATGATTTATTGATTATTAAAAAATATATTTAAAATGTCTCTTTAAGTTCTTTTTTTATATATTTTGACAACATATTATTACAAGTCGTAAACAAGACCTTATATTGGTTAAAAAAATATTTAAATTAGCTTGATATAATATTGTTGTTATAATTGAAAAAAATTGATTGCTTTGATTTGGAATATATCATAATTGTCCCAACAGAAAAACAGAAAAACAGAAAAACAGAAAACAGAAAAATAGCTATGTTAGCCAAGCGTGTTGAAGTTCTTGAGAAGCAGATTGCTCTTCTTATGAGCAAAGAAGATGTTAATAAGGAAAGAGTTTTTCAAAACATAGAAGGGACCGCATTTTTAGATAAGGTTAATTTTATAAATAAAGCATTATTAGAAAAATGTATTATAGATATTGAACCGCTATTAGAACAACGCCCAGAAATAATTGTTTTTGGAAAGAAATGTAAGCAACAAAGAAATGTTGGATTCTTTTCCGATAAATCTATTGGATACAAATATTCACAAAAAATGATGGATTATAAACCTCTATCAAAATCTATGAGTGAATTACTTGATATAATTAATAAGTTAATTGGTGCGGAATTTAACGGAATTTTAGTAAATAAATACATGGATGGTAATGATTATATTAGCGCACATAGTGACGATGAAAGCGGATTAGATTTGGCGGGGGTTGTTTCAATTTCGTATGGTTCTGAAAGAATATTTCGTATTCGTAGTAAAGCAACAAAGGAAATTATGTGCGACGAATTAACTACACATTGTAGTATATTACATATGGGAGGTAATTTTCAAAAGTTATATACACACGAAATACCCATACAAAAAAAAATTACAGAATCAAGAATCTCATTTACATTTCGCAAACACAATATCTGAAAATTATAAAAAAAAAAGAACTTAAAGAGAGATTATTCATTTCCTTTAAGTTCTTTTTTTTATATTGGTTATAAAAATAGTTAAATAAACTTATGTTATAATTGAAAAAAATTGATTGCTTTATATATTTATATAATTGTCTAAAAAACCAAACAGATAAACAGATAAATAGCCATGTCAGCCGACCTTGTCAAGCGTGTTGAAGTTCTTGAGAAACAGATTGCTCTTCTTATGAGAGTTTTTGAAAACATAGATAATAATAATAATAATAATAATAATAATAATAATATGTTGTTAAGAGAATATCAAAATAATGAAATTATTGTTTCATTTTATGCTTGTGGAACAAGTCCAATAAATAATTTGTCAAACTTTTCATTTATTAAACAAGGTATAATTTATGATGGTATAACATATTATTCAACGGAACATGCTTTTCAAGCACAAAAATATATAAAAGAACAAAGACATAGGTTTAGTATTGATGGAGACTTGGGAAATATTGAAACTGGGTTTTTATTAGTATTTGGGAATGATAAATGTGAAAAAAAGAAACATTTTTGGATGAAAAAGAATAATGTTGGAATAATTGCAAAAATGGCAACTAATCCAAAAATTGGTAAAAAATTAGGATTAATTAGAGATAATAATTTTGTATCGTCAGATGAATTGTGGGTCAATATTTTAACAAGTAAATTTAATATACCAACATTTAAAAATATATTATTACAAACTGAAAATAATTATTTATTAGAATTTGATAGAAGCGCTGAAAGAAATAAGCCTATATGGAGTGGTATAATTAAAAATAATAAATTATATGGTGATAATTTAATGGGTCAATATTTGATGTTTGTAAGAACAATAATAAAGTGAAAAATATCTCAAATTTATAGATTTTATTTTATTTTTGAGAGAGAAAAAAGGAGACAATCTTAACTCTGTCTCTCTCTTTCTTACTTTTTTTGTTTTTTTTGTTTTTAAGCAACCTTTAGCCGTGCCGCATGAAATACATCATGAGCGTCGTTAAACTCCGCTTGTAGACGAATTACATTCTTCTGTAGTCTTGTTAAGGTTTTCTTTCTAGATAACATTTGATTGTCCGATAAGCCTAATATGTTTAGCCTTAACACGTCAGTTATCTTATTGTAAGCATTTATAAACTCATCCAATAGTTTCGAACGGTTGATTTCAGCGTCCTTCAGCTCTTTCCAACCGATGATAAGTTGGACTATGTCGTCTGGTAAATAGCGTTCCTCTACAGGATATTGTATTGTCAGGCTAAACTTGTCATTCGTCCAATCGTTCATCGTATTAACTGTATGGGTTGGCATCTTGTGTTGTTGGGGATCATCCATAGATTTGTAAAAATGTGTTTCAATTTTTTTTAGAGAAGTCTAGTATATGCTATCAAAATAACAAATAATGGTGAAATCCACTATTTGTTATTTTTTTAGATGTCGTAGCGAACCTACCTTTTCTTTCCCATATTATTTACCATATTACTTGAAATATTTTCCTATATATTATTTTATAACCTATACACCATTTTATTACAAAGCGGAAATCGGTGACAAAACCTTATATCGGTTATAAAAATAACTATATTAGCTTAATATAACATTGTTGTTATACTTGAAAAAAATTGATTGCTTTGATTTGGAATATACTATAATTACCCAACCAAACAACCAATCAAACAACCAAGCAAATAGCTATGTCATCCGAACTTGCCAAGCGTGTTGAAGTTCTCGAGAAGCAGATCGCTCTTCTTCTTAGCACTGAAACTGAACCTAAGAAAGTTAAGAAGTCGCCTAAGAAGGCAAAGAAAGCTGAATCGTCTGATGACGATAAGCCGAAGGTTAAGCGCACCAGCGGTTATATCATCTTCTCTAACGCAACTAGAGATGAGGTTAAAGCCAAATTAGCTGTTGGTGAAGAAAAAGCCAAGAACACCGACGTCATGAAAGAATTAGCCATTATGTGGAAGGCTCTTGATGACGAAGAGCGTGACGAATGGAATGCTAAAGCACAGCAAGTGAGAGATGCTGTTGCTTAAGCAAAGCACAGCATGTGAGAGATGCTGTTGCTTAAACAATGGGATGGGAGGAAAAAAAACAAAAAAACAAAAAAACAAAAAAACAAAAAAAAGAAAAAAAACTCTTTTTTTTTGTATGCTGTATTGAAAACCTACTTAAATATTCAGCTCTTTAAATTCTTTTTTTTTATATATTTAGCGAGACAATAAAAAAATAAGACCTTCGGAGCTCGGTGTGTTCCCCTCCCTGCTAGGGAAACGTAGACAATCTTGAACGTGCTAGATTTGACTTATAGAGTATATAAGACAGATTGTCAACCAGTGAATCACTTTTAAAGGTGTTCCAGTCTAAATATTAAAATTACATGAGCTACCTACAGGGTTCCTCCAGTTAGAATATGAGGATGGGTCTGCTCATACTCTAAAATAGTTTTTTAGACATAGAATTCAATTTTTTTCAAGTATAACAACTATATTCTTTTTAAATTCTTTTTTTATATATTTAAGAGGCAATAAAAAAATCAGACCTTCGGAGCTCGGTGTGTTCCCACCCGCTAGGGAACCAGACAATCTTGAACGTGCTAGATTTGACTTATTTTTATTAGATAAGCCAGATTGTCAACCAGTGAATCACTTTTAAAGGTGTTCCAGTCTAAATATTAAAATTACATGAGCTTCCTGCGGGCAGAGGCATTTACATCATGAAAATGATGTCCCTCTGGCTCCTCTCACCTGGGAGGATGGGTCAGCTCTTTAATTTTAATACTTTAAAATAGTTTTCTAAACATAGAATTCAATTTTTTTCAAGTATAACAACAATATTTAGGTTATAGTTGTTGTTGTTATATATATATTTGAGAGGCAATAAGTTTTACATGAAAAAAATTGAATATTTTATATTTAAATAATACATTATTATCCAAATAGCAAACATTTATGTCATCCGATCTTGTCATGCGTGTTGAAGTTCTTGAGAAGCAGGTGGCTATTCTTCTTAACGCTAGAGCTCAAACTAAGGAAGACAAATTTATTCAAAAGATTAATAGCCAAGAAAAAGAGATTGAATTCTTGAAAAAAAACGTATTAGCACAGGAAATTAAGATCAATGACAACGAGTCCCGCTTAAATAAATGGATGATTAAAATGTCTGACATGGAAAACGTCCTTGTTCGTGAAGTAAAAACGAGAGGTCTTGTTCGTGAAATACGAACAGACATGGCTAAAATGCTTGTTTGTAAAGCAAATACGCAAGTTCGTCATCCTGAAATGGCAAAAACTTCGTTCAACACAACAAAACATGGCAAGTTTTTGGATATGGTCAATAATAAAGAAAAGGCAGATAAAATTCACAAAATTTTGTGCCAATAAATCATAAATGGTATATAAACTTTATTACATCAAAAAAAAAAGCCTATTACATGTTTTTTTTGAGAGATTATAGAGTCTTTAACTTCATTTTATATTTTATATTCTCTCTTTTTTTACTTATTATTTTTTTTATTTTGAGAGATTAAAAGACTCTTTATATTCTTTTTATATATATATTATATCTTTGTTGTTATGCTTGAATAAAATTGATTACATTATTTTTACATAAATCATAATAACCCAATCAAACAACCAAACAAATAGCTATGTCATCCGACCTTGCCAAGCGTGTTGAACTTCTTGAGAAGCAGATCGCTCTTCTTCTCAATACTGAAGCTGAACCTAAGAAGGTTAAAAAGCCTAAGGTTAAACGCACAAGCGGTTACATCCTCTTCTCTAACGCAACTAGAGATGAGGTTAAAACCAAATTAGCTATTGGAGAAGAAAAGCCCAAGAACAATGAAGTCATGAAAGAGTTAGCCATTATGTGGAAGGCTCTTACCGTTGAAGCGCGTTACAATTGGAATAATAAAGCAGAGCGAGAGAGAGAAGCTGCTGCTGGTAGATGAACACGGAGGCCTTTAAAAAATAAAAAACAAAAAAAAGAAAACCTAAAACAAGGTTTTTTTTTGTGTTAAATATATTTTATTGTTGTGTGCTCTAAAAAAAATTGATTTCTATTTTAAAATATCTCTCATAATTACCCTAACAAATAATAGCAATGTCTTCTTCTACCGTTATAATTCTTACAAATATGCTCTTTGAAAAGGAGGATAAGCTCATTACAGCTCATCGTATGATGCTTGATGGAATCGCTATTGATAAGGAGTATTTGGATTTACTTATAGAAGATGTCGTGAATTACGAATTCTTATTGAATGACGCAATTGAATTGACAAAAATTATTTAAAGCATTTATTATGTTAAATAAAATAAAAGAAAAGAACCCTTAATAAGGTTTTTTTTTGAGAGATTCTTTATATTCTTTTCATATATATTATGCTTTATAAAAAACATTGTAGTTATACTTGAAAAAAATTGATTTCTCTTATTATTAATATCTCATAATTACACCAACAAAACCAACAAAACCAACAATCAAACAATCAGCTATGTCATGCGACCTTACAAAGCGTATTGAATTTCTTGAGAAGAAAATCGCTCTTATTCTCAAAAATAAAGCAGATAAGAATAAGGTGTTGTTTAAGGAGGTGAAGCCTCTCACAGAATACGAGGTGTTCTGCAAGGACAAGAAACAACGTGCCCAAGCAAAACAGGAAGTGATTGATGAGGCAGATGATGGTAAAGAAGATGAGCTTCCAACGGAAGACCAGATCCAGAAGAAACTCGCTAAGATGTGGCAATCTAAGCAAGAAGATAAGGAGTTCTTTGAGATGCACTACAGGGCATTTAAGAAGGAGGTTAAGTGAGATACGCCTCTTTTAAGAAAAATGAAAAAAAAAAAGAAAAAAAACCTAAATAAGGTTTTTTTTTTGAGAGATTATATAACCTATTTGTTTTGCTTGAAAAAAATTGATTACTTAATAATTAAATAATAATTACCCAATCAAATAAACAACTATGTCATGCGACCTTGCCAAGCGTGTTGAAGTTCTTGAGAACCAGATCTTAAACATTGAAGCTATAGAGAAGAACATACCAATCGCCTATTTCAACTTGTTTTGCAAGGACGAAGAAGCTCGTGCAATGGCGAGACAAGAAGTTATTGATGATGCAGATAAAAAACATAAATTAGACATTCCAACGGAATCCCAGATCCAGAACAAACTTACTAGAATTTGGCTAGAACTCGCAAATGAAATCAATCACAAATATAAGTCACATATGTTCTCCATATTTGGCAAGTTCTTCCCTGAAGAAGAATGCGAAGAAGAAGAATGCGAAGAAGAAGAATGTGAAGAAGAAGAATGAATGGGTAAAGGAAGTTGTGTCTCTAAAAATAAAACCAATAACAACGGTTTTTTTTTGAGAGATTATAGACTCTTTAAGTTCTGTTTTATTATATATATTCTCTCTCTCTCAAATAAGAGAGAGAATAAATTATGCTTGAAAAAAATTGATTGTTTTTTTTATTTATATAATTACCCAATCAAATAAATAAACAAATAGATATGTCATCCGACTCCTTTACTATGCGTATTGAACTTATTGAGAAAAATATCGCTGCTATGATGGAAGAAAAATTTATTCAAAAGATTAATAGCCAAGAAAAAGAGATTCAATTCTTGAAAAAAAACGCATTAGCCCAAGAAATCAAGATTAACGACATTGAGACGCTCCTAAATAAATGGATTATGACACGTCACTATCAAAACGGAGCAGGAGAATTGCCAAACAATTATCGTGAGGAAAAACTGCTTAAAAAACAGCAAACGTGGTGGTCTGAGTTATACACATATCGTAACCGCTTGTTCGAAAATGAGGCTTTGTGCATTAAAGAGGAATACGAAAAAGAACGTAAAAGAATTGAAGATGCGGCAGCTCTTGTTCTAGAACAAAAAAAGCAAGAAGAAGATAAAGCTAAGACTAAGAAAGCTTTGGAAGATATGATGGCACGTGTTGCTCTGCTCGAAGAAGCCGCTGATAAGGAAGAACTTGAATTTCAAGAAGAGGCGGAGGAAGCAGATGAGGCAGTGGATGAAGCGGATGAAGCAGCAGAAGCAGCAGAAGAATTGGAACAATTGCGTGTTCGCGAAGCACATGCGGTGCTGCGAGCAGCTGAGATACGTTCAGCAAAGGCAAAACTTCGTGGAACACAAAAAAACCGAGCAAGTTCTTCAAGCGATCCTAGAACGTGGTCTAAAGAAAAGGCAGAACAAATCGGCAAAATGTGGTGCGAATAAATCGGAAATGTTATATAACTTTATTACAATATAAAAAAAAGCCTTAATAAGGTTTTTTTTTGAGAGATTATAGAGTCTTTAAGTTCGGTTTTATTATATATAATCTGTCCAAGTGTTTTAAAATATTTTGAAAAAAATATTGTTTCTACTTATATAAAGTATTATTGATTTAATATATGCTATCTATTTTAAAAAATAATATTTGTATTTT
>Ga0214919_10001019_pt1 | contig 47338 bp, 41 predicted proteins | sample LL1503_MetaG_FD_177994 | JGI IMG/M metagenome (GOLD analysis project Ga0214919, IMG submission 177994) | Freshwater microbial communities from Lake Lanier, Atlanta, Georgia, United States - LL-1503 | ecosystem: Environmental > Aquatic > Freshwater > Lake | place: USA: Georgia | collected...
TTTCATCTTTAGATATATGAAAGAGTTAGTACAAAATGGCTATGTATACATTGCACAACCTCCTTTATATTTAGTAAAAAAAGGTAAGGATCAGGAATATGCCTATAGCGAAGAACAAAGAAAAGCATTGGTGACAAAAATAGGTGGTGGAAAAGATGATTCAGTAACTATACAACGATATAAAGGTTTGGGAGAAATGAACGCAGACCAATTATGGGAAACAACCATGGATCCATCCAGAAGAACCTTGAAACAAGTGACCATCGAAAGCGTAGCTGAAGCGGATCGTATTTTTAGTATGCTGATGGGTGACGAGGTGGCTCCTAGAAGGGAATTCATTGAATCACACGCGAAATATGCTAAAATTGATGCCTAAAAGTTAGTATTAATACAATTTTTGGCCATTTTAACAAAAAACAGCCCTTGAACTTAAATGAATCACAATAAATAACCTACTTTCAATCAGAAACTTTCACTTTAAAATATATACAAAATGGACACTACAAAAATGATTAAAGCGTATTGCTTAAAAACAAAAGAAAAAAATGTACCAATGCATGATGCTGTCATCACTAAAACTGTAAAAGGCGGTTATATGGCAGGTGGCAACGATGGTAAAGGAAATAAAATGGCAGCAATCATGAGCGAAACAAACGCGCTTAAAGCTATTGCTGACGGAGTGGCTACAAAAGGATTCTAGTTTAACTGGAACTTTTTACACAATTCCAAGCTTATTTAAAAGCCGCACTCGATTCATCGCGTGCGGCTTTTATCATTTTATACCTTTACCGTATTAACTTATTTGACGCCCAATACGCCGGTATGAATTTTATTTAATAGGCGATAACATTCGCTCATCCCTTTGATATCCTTGATGATAAGGATAAAGTTTTTGCCAGCTTGTTTAAAATGAGCCGTATTCATTGCTGTTTGGGCAAATAATAATAATTGTTTAAACGTATCACTTTCAAAGTAAGGCGCATCTGGACGATTAATAAAAAAGCACCTTACTGTTTCATCTTTAAAAGTCATTTTTTCAAAACCCAATGCAATGGCGATTCTTCTACACTTAACTGTTGTAAATAAATCTTCCACTGAATTAGGCATGGGACCAAATCGATCAATCATTTCCCCATGCAGTAAATCTAATTCTTCGTCATTTTCAGATTGATCCAATCTTGTATATAAAGAGAGCCGTTCTCCAATACTTTCCACATATATATCTGGAATCATAATTTCTAAATCAGTATCAATTGTACAATCTTGCACAAAATCATCCTGCTTACTAATTTCTTCCTGGAACAAGTCTTGAAAATCCGATCTCTTTAATTCTCTTACCGCTTCTGCTAAAATTTTCTGGTACATTTCAAACCCAATCTCCGCCATAAATCCACTTTGTTCGCCACCTAATAAATTACCAGCACCACGAATGTCTAAGTCGCGCATCGCAATTTGAAATCCACTACCCAACTCGCTAAACTGTTCTAAGGTTTGTAATCTTTTTCTGGAGTCATCAGGTAAAGTGCTAATTGGGGGCGCTAATAAATAGCAAAATGCTTTTTTATTACTTCGGCCTACCCTTCCCCTTAATTGGTGTAAATCACTTAACCCAAATTGATGTGCATTGTTAATGATGATGGTATTGACATTGGCAATATCCACGCCACTTTCAACAATATTCGTACACACCAACACATCATATTTTTTCTCAATAAAATCCAATATTTTTTCTTCCAATTGATGCCCTTCTAACTGACCGTGCGCGAATCCAATACTTAAATCAGGACATAAACGTTGCATAATCGCACACATTTCAGCTAATCCTTGTACGCGATTATGAATAAAAAATACCTGCCCACCCCTTTCTGCTTCGTAATAAATGACTTCGCGAATGGTATCTTCATTAAACACTTGCACCTCGGTATGTATGGGTTGCCTATTCGCAGGAGGTGTATTAATAATACTTAAATCACGCGCGCCCATTAAACTAAAATGTAAAGTTCTTGGAATTGGTGTTGCAGTTAATGTTAAACAATCAACGGTCGCTCTTAATGTTTTTAATTTTTCTTTGTGTCCTACTCCAAACTTTTGTTCTTCATCAATAATCATTAACCCCAAATCCTTAAATACCACATCCTTCCCTAAAATACCATGCGTGCCCACCAAAATATCCACCTTTCCTTGTTTTACTTTTTCAATGGTTTCCTTTTTTTGTGCGGCGGATTTAAACCTGTTTAAATAATCAACAGTAATAGGAAAATCCTTCAGTCGATCCACAAATGTTTTATAATGTTGAAATGCTAAAATAGTGGTAGGCACCAAAAGTGCAACCTGCTTTCCATCAATGGCTGCTTTAAATGCTGCCCTAACTGCTACTTCTGTTTTGCCAAATCCCACATCTCCACAAACCAATCTATCCATGGGCGAAGGTGCTTCCATGTCCTTTTTTACATCGGCGATTGCCTTTGCTTGATCCAAAGTTTCCTCGTAAATAAACGAAGCTTCTAATTCGTATTGCATGTAGTTGTCGGGTGTAAATGCAAACCCAGCCTGGGCTTTACGCTGTGCATATAGTTTTATCAAATCAAACGCAATCTCTTTGACCTTTGCTTTTGTTTTGTCTTTCAACTTTACCCAAGCATCGGAACCTAATTTATTAACTTTAGGTGGCGCGCCTTCCTTTCCTGTGTATTTTGAAATTTTATGCAGTGAATTTATATTCACATATAATATATCACTGTCCTTATATATAATCCGAACCGCTTCCTGCATTAATCCATTCACATCAATTTTTTGTAACCCGCTATATACCCCTACCCCATGATCAATATGCGTAACATAATCGCCGGGTTGCAAATCACGTAATGTTCGAAGGGTAATTGCCTTGCTTTTACTATAAGCTTGTTTGACCTTGTATTTATGATAGCGTTGAAATATTTGATGATCTGTATAACAAACAATTTTATGATCATGATCAATAAATCCTTCGTGAATATTTTTAACAATGGGAGTAAACTGAATCTCCGTTTTTAAATCAGTAAAAATAGCATGTAATCGCTCCAGCTGTTTGGCCTGCTCAGCAAAAATAAATAAGGCATACCCCTTTTTTTCAAGCGCCTGCAAGTTGGCAATGAGTAATTGGAATTGTCGATTAAAACTAGGCTGCACCTGGGTATTGAACAAAATAACTTCCTTCGATATATTCGCTTGAAAACCCCATTCTATGATCGTTCTTTTTAATAATGAGGCCTCTGCATTTTCGACAGTATCAAAATCATCTAATTGGGTATGCTTAATTTGTGGATCACTTACATCTAATACCTTTGAATTTGCAGTATGCGATAAAAAATCATTTAAGGATTCCCATTGATCCATGCCACGTTGCTTAATTACATTCCAATCTTTTATCCAAAGAATGGTATTATTATTCATGAACTCAATCAGCGGTATTTTTTCAGTATCCTCGAATTGCGTGGTAACATTTGGAATAATATTTACTTGCAATAATTTACGTTCACTTAACTGCGTTGCAGGATCAAACAAGCGAATACTATCTACCTCTTCGCCAAACAATTCAATACGATAGGGCTTTTCATTGCCAAAAGAATAAATATCAAAAATACCGCCTCTTAATGCAAACTGCCCTGGCTCATAAACAAAATCGGTGCGTTCAAAACCATAATCAATAAATTGTTGCATCATTGCATTCAAATCAATACTATCATTGGTTTTGATTTGTATGATATTATTTTGTAAGGTTTTGGGAAGTATTACTTTTTCAAAAAGCGCTTCCGGATAAGTCACAATAATTTTTTTATTACCACCCATTGAAATTTTAGTCAATGCTTCGGTGCGCAACATCACATGCGAAGGATTTAATAAATTAAAATTATGGGGTGTTTTAAATGAGGAGGGAAAATAAAATAAATCCATTGCCTCCGTCACGCTATCTATTGAATTAAAAAAATAAGCGGATTCTTCCGCATCATTTAATACGACAATATGATTCCACTGATTCGTTTTTTCATGCGTAAAAATGGTTTGTATAACAAAAGCCGGGACTGATCCATTGAGGTGCTGCAGAAAAATTTGAAAAGAAATTTTTTGGGTTTCGGACATAGCTATCCTGTCCGCCAAAGAATTTAGGAGGGGGGATACATTAAACCGTTCAAACAAGGATTGCTCATTCATACATCACCCTACAAAGATACTATTTCAATACTAATAACTTGCTTTGGCGCTAATAATTACTTCCATAGGCACAAAGTTTCCCGCAGAAACTTGCACAATACCTAATTCATTTAATTGATTAAAGCTATAGGCATAATAACCATTTTCATACCCGACAAAAATACTATACCTGCCTGGCGCTAAATTTACCTTAAAATGACCTAAGCTATCAGATGCAAATGCGCCTATCATTTTAGTACTTGGCAAGCTGAATATACTTCCACTTAACTGACGCGCAGTTTGGATACTAGTTGGTTCAAAAACATAAAGCTGGGTTGCATAACCAACACCTTTTGAAACAGGCTTTCCTACTTGTGGCATTTGATTCCCTTTTTGTTCAAATATTTGACCTTGAATACCTTGTACTACTTTTCCTTTTGTTTGCTTATGGATTGTCAAACATCCTAGCAATAATCCCGCCATTAGCATCAAACCTATATTAGCTGCGTAAACACTTTTCATTGCACCTGCATTTGTTTAAAGTTACAACAAAAATTAAACACATTTACAAACAACTATTAGCAAAAAGTCACTATCACAAAGGGGTTATAATTACGCTAAATTGGGGTAAAATAGATAATAAATAGTAGTTTTGACTACCCATATATTTGGGTTTTAAAAAATAGGCGCATGAACAAATGGCTAGTATTTATTTTGGTCTCATTTATTTTTTCCCAACAAATAAATGCACAAGTTCAAACTAAAAAGTTAATCTTGTTGAATACCGCTAAGTCATTGGACATTGAGTCTCGTGCCTCTTATTCAAATGCTATAATAAAAGCCAAGGAAAAAAAGTGGCCCTTATTTTATCAAGCTGGCAATAGTCGTCGTTCCTTAGTAGGCGTTGATGCAGCAGGTATGCCTGTTTATTATACAAGCTTTGCTGATCCTATTCATGCAATAACAATTAATACAAATAAAATTTGGCCTACCGCCCCAAACGGATTTAATTTAACTGGCGAAAACGATAGTTTGATAAACACTTTTGGTGTTTGGGACCAAGGTGCAGTGCTCACTTCACATATTGAACTAAAAAATAGAATTGTTCAAAAAGACAATGCGACAACTGCTTATGAACATGGTACGCATGTTTTTGGTATTGTGATGGGAAAAGGTTTGAACCCATTAGCTAAAGGGATGTCCTATAATTTAAAAGGTGCTTTCTCATATGATTGGAATAATGATAATAGTGAAATGTCAGCCGCTGCTGCAAATGGCATGCTTATTTCCAATCACTCCTATGGAATAGTAAGTGGCTGGGATCAAAATAGTGATTCTTCCAACCGTTGGGAATTTAATGGCAAATACAATGAAAAGGAAGATTACAGATTTGGACTTTATAACAATGATGCAATGATTCATGATTCTATCATGTATAATGCGCCTTATTATTTAATTGTAAAAGCTGCAGGAAATAATCACGGAAGTACTGGCCCTAAAGTGGGCGATCCCTATTGGAGAAGAGATGCCAATGGAAAAATGTATAATGCAGGCGCAAGGCCTGATAGCTTAAGTAGCAATGATGGTTATGAAACTTTATCGGCAGATATAAATTCAAAAAATTTACTGGTCGTTGGTGGTGTTTATGGATTGGCTAGCCCATATACCAAAAAAGAAGATGTGGTGATGTCCTGGTTTAGTAGTTGGGGGCCAACAGATGATGGTAGAATAAAACCAGATATTGTTGCTGACGGAGTTAATGTTTTTTCAGCAATAGCAACCAATGATTCAAGTTACGACTATAAGAATGGAACTTCAATGGCAACACCCAATGCTGCTGGATCCTTATTGTTATTGCAAGAATTAAGCCAACAATTAAGTCCAAAAAAGTTTTTGCGATCAGCTACTATAAAAGCATTGGCAATACATTCAGCAAATGAAGCAGGACTTAACCCTGGGCCCGATTATAAATTTGGATGGGGATTACTTAATATGTTTGAAGCTGCCACCGTTTTGAAAAATGCATTGACTACAAAAAATAGTAGCACGAGCACTGACTTAGTTTATGAAAACACATTAAATAATTTAGACTCTACTACCTATACCGTTATTGCTTCCGGAAAAAAACCACTAAAAGCGACCATCGTTTGGAATGATGTTAAAGGGACTGTTACAAATACATTAAATGACAACACGCCCCAACTAGTGAACGATTTGGACTTAACTATAACGCAAGGCACCAACACCACTAAATCATGGAAATTAAATCCACAAAGTCCTGCAAGTGCTGCTTTTAAAGGCGATAATATTTTAGATAATGTTGAAAAAGTAGAAATTGATACCACATTGGTGGGCAAAAGTTATTTAATTAAAGTAAAGCATAAAAGAAATTTAGATCGTGGACAACAAGCTTATTCATTAGTGATTAGTGGTGTGGGTGGTGCGGCATATTGCGCATCCACAGCAAGCTCAAGTGCAGGAACTAAAATAGATAGTGTAAGCATTAATAATATTCAATATGTGCCGGCTACAAACAAAGACTACGTAGATAATACTAATTTATTTATCAATGGCGAACCCAATAGCACACTTAATTTATTTTTAAAATTGGGAAGTGCGGATGCTACTAATAATATGCGTTTTGTAAAAACTTTTATTGACTACAATAACAATGGCGCATTTGAAACCAATGAGTTAGTCAGTACAAGTACAGGTATTACTAATGGCAATTATACCACAAGTATCAACTTGCCTGATACCTTGCAACTTGGTCGCTTATTGAAATTAAGAATTGTGGTGATGGAAACAAGTAGTAGCGCCAATGTATTAGCCTGTGGCACTTATACGAATGGCGAAACACAAGATTATACTTTAAGGATCATAAATCCATCGAGCGATTTACAAATGTCAGATTTAGTAAGTCCGCAGAATGCCGATTGTAAAAAATCCGTACAATATGTCACTGTAAAAGTGACTAACAATGGGACAACACAACAAAGTAATTTTCCACTTAGTTTACTTGTCACCAAAGGCGCCACTACCCTTTTGAATATCAATGAAACTTTTAATGGTCGCTTGGAAGCTGGCGAATCCATGAATTATACTTTCCAAAAACCAATCAATTTAGAAGCGGCTACTAGTTATTCTTTTACAGCAAACGTTTCCTCCACCATTGACCAACAAAAAGAGAATAATACATTAATCACTACGTTAACTACAGTTGCTAATAGTATTGCTCCTTCAGGTAGTGCAATCAATTGTAATAATAATTTAAAACTGATTGTAAATTCACCCGCTGCTGGAAAAAGCTATATTTGGTATGATAGTGCAAACTTAGCAACACCAATTGCCGTTGGATCAAATATCACCGCTACTTCAACTAAGAGTAATTTGTATTTGACACAAGGTTTTCAAGGATTTGTGGGACCTACTTACAATACCTCATTGGGCGCAGGAGGTTACAATAATTTCAAAGGAAATTACATGAAGGTTTCTACAGGTACCCCACTTACCATTAATACAGTCAAATTATATACTGCGAATGCAGGTAAAATTAAATTTGAATTAATGTACATGGCTACCGACACCACTTACTATCCTGGACTATCTCAGTTTGTAACCATAAATGCTGCAGCAAGCTCCCCAAGTCCAAGTGCAGGTGCTTCCAATTATGTGGCTGGCGATTCTGGTAGAATTTATGAACTTAATTTTAAATTAAATGTTGCTGGTAATTACTATATCGTTACCACTTGCGATAGCACCGCTAGTTTATATAGAAACAACGCTGTTTCAACAAACCCTTACCCAATTGGTCCAAACAAAGTGTTCAGCTATACAGGAAATAGTGTCACCCCTGCAACTGGAAACTTTCAAAACTTTTTTTACTTTTTCTATAACACGCAAATCAGTACAAGTGATTGTGATAGCCCACCAACAACAGTTCCTGTTAATATAATAAGCGCACCCACCTTTAAATTACAGGGTGATAGTTTAATAGCCACAGCTGCTACCTCCTATCAATGGTATATGAATGATGAGTTTTTAACTGGCGCAACGAATCAGGTTTATAAGCCCACAAAAAATGCGATATACAAAGTAATGGCCAACACCAATGGTTGTCAAATTGTTTCCGAGAATAAAGTAATTTTAGTCAGAGACAACAATGGCAACATCATTACTGATATCAGCGAAGGTGCCGCGAAGGAAATAAATTTAAAAATCACATCCACTGATTTTGTTGAAAATTTAATTAAAGGGAATTCGTTTTATATCCAATTTAATAATTTACAGACAAATAATATTTCATTAGATGTAATCAATTCAATGGGCACACGTGTTGCACATAAGGAAAACCTAATAAATCAAAGAACTGCGCAAAAAATTGACATTGAAAACTTAGTTACTGGCGTTTATTATATTAAAGTTTACGCCAACAATAAGGTTTATGTTCAGCGAGTTTTTATTACTAATTAATTAAAAAATAATAATATGGCACTAGAATGGGTGGAAGGTGTGATCACAAAGATTGTTGATGAGACCCCAAATACGAAAAGATTTTACTTTGAAATACCAAGTTTAGAAAAATTTGAATTTATACCAGGTCAATTTGTAACGCTTGATTTGCCAATTCATGAACAAAAAAATAAGCGTTGGAGAAGTTACTCTATTGCTTCCGAACCCAATGGTACCAATACTTTCGAACTCGTTATTGTTCATTTGGAAGGCGGCCTTGGCACTACCTACTTGTTCAATGAAGGTGCCGTGGGTACTAAAATTACCTTAAGAGGGCCACAAGGCGTTTTCACTTTGCCTAAGAATTTCGAAAATGACGTTTACTTTATTTGCACAGGAACTGGTATTGCTCCTTTCCGTTCAATGATTCGCTATATTCACGAACATAAAATTGCGCACAATAACATTCATTTAATTTTTGGTTGTCGGAAATTTGAAGATGGTTTATATATTGATGAATTAAAAGAATTAGAAAGCAAAGAACCAGGATTCCATTTTCACCCTTGCTATTCTAGAGAAACAGAAGTGCCAGCTGGCTCGCACAAAGGATATGTGCACCCTGTGTACCAAGAACTATTGAAAGAAAATAAAGAGACAGCGCATGTTTGGTTATGCGGATGGAAAGCAATGATTGATGATGCAAGAAAGAATATGACCGAACTTGGGTTAGATAAAAAACAAGTGCACTTTGAATCTTTTGGTTAATTGATTTTTACGCGTTTACTTAATAAATAAGGCCCCGAGTTTTTGCTTGGGGCCTTATTTTATAAATACCAAAATACTTCTTCATTAAAATACGAATTTTTCGACTCGCTACAAACGCTCGCTCAAAATTGTATTTCTGAATTCCAAAGCAACGTGTAATGATTATTTAAGCAAGCTAGCTGATATGTGCTAGCACTAATTCTCTTACTTTATTCATTGCAATACGCTCTTGTAACATACTATCTCGGTAACGAATAGTCACGGTGCCATCTTCTTTGGTTTGATGGTCAATGGTCACGCAGAAAGGCGTTCCAATGGCATCCTGACGACGATATCTTTTTCCAATCGCATCTTTTTCTTCATAAAAACAATGGAATGATTTTTTACACTCATCCATCAACTCTTTTGCCAATTCAGGTAACCCATCTTTCTTAGTTAAAGGAAGTATCGCTAATTTATTCGGCGCCACTTTTGCAGGTAAATGCAAGACCACTCTAGAATCAGTCGTACCATCTTCCTTATTAATCGTTTCTTCCTCGTAGGAATTCGCTAACAACAATAAAAACATTCTATCTAAACCAATAGAAGTCTCAATCACATAAGGTACATAATGTTGGTTGATCTCCGTATCAAAATACTGCATCTTCTTTTTGCTAAACTCTTGATGACGTGTTAAATCAAAATCGGTCCGAGAATGTATTCCTTCCACTTCCTTAAAGCCAAACGGAAATTCATATTCAATATCCAAAGCCGCATCGGCATAGTGTGCTAATTTCACGTGATCATGAAAACGGTACTTTTCTGGCGCAATGCCCAAACTTAAATGCCATTGCATACGCTCATTTTTCCAATGTTCATACCATTCTTTTTGCGTTCCTGGCTTAATGAAAAATTGCATTTCCATTTGCTCAAACTCACGCATTCTAAATATAAACTGACGGGCTACAATCTCATTTCTAAAAGCTTTACCTGTTTGTGCAATACCAAAAGGAATTTTCATCCTTGCTGTTTTTTGTACATTTAAAAAGTTCACAAAAATACCTTGCGCTGTTTCTGGTCTTAAATAAATAGTACTTGCTTCTTCGGCTACAGCACCAATCTCCGTAGAGAACATTAAATTAAATTGTCTTATTTCCGTCCAGTTACTTGTACCACTTACACTACAAGTAATTTTATTTTCTTCAATTAATTTTTTTAGCCCCTCAAAATCTTCTTTTGCCAATAAGGCATCCATATCGGCCAATAGTTTTTCAGCGGCAGCGGTATTTCCTTTCGCAATTAAAGCATCTGCATACCCTTCAATCAAATGATCAACCCGGTATCTTTTTTTACTTTCTTTATTGTCAATTAAAGGATCGCTAAAGCTGTCCACATGACCACTTGCCTTCCAAGTCGTTGGATGCATAAAAATGGCAGCATCAATACCCACAATATTCTCATTCATTTGTGTCATGCTGTTCCACCAATAGTCACGAATATTTTTTTTCAATTGCGCACCATAGGGGCCGTAATCATATACTGCACTTAATCCATCATAAATTTCACTGCTAGGAAATACAAATCCATATTCCTTTGCATGGGAGATGATTGCTTGTAATGTATTATCTGGTTGTACCTTACTCATAGGTTGCAAATATACTACGAGATTATATTATCGATGTAATTTTTCGTTGTTTTGATGGCGAGATGCGTCCCTTTGTGTTTTCTTTTGTATGTTTTTCTCCAATGCGGTGGCCAAATCAATGCCCGTTTGGTTGGCTAGGCATATTAATACAAAAAGCACATCCGCCATTTCATCGGCCAATAATACTTCCTCTTCTTTATTTTTAAAGGACTGATCCCCAAACTTTCGCACCATGATTCTAGACAACTCCCCTACCTCCTCCATTAAAATTCCCAGATTAGTGAGTTCACTAAAATACTTTACCCCGACTGTTTTTATCCATTGATCCACTTGCTCCTGCGCCTGTTGTATGGTGGTTGTATTTGACATAATTTAAATTGCTTTTTTAATAATTAAAACCCAACTCGTTTAAATTTATTCTTTATTTTTTGAATCAATGGTGATGGTGACCGGGCCGTCATTAGTGAGTGCCACTTTCATATCTGCCCCAAATTTGCCTGTTTGTATGGGTACCCCTAAATCCTTTTCTAATTGCTGTATCATGGCCTCGTATAATGGAATCGAAACCTCCGGTTTCGCAGCTGCAATATAAGAAGGTCGATTGCCTTTTTTAGTGGAGGCATGCAAAGTAAATTGACTTACCAATAAAATTGCGCCACCCACTTCAATCAAACTTTTATTCATGACCCCATTTTCGTCATCAAAAATGCGCATATTAATAATTTTATTGGAGAGCCATTCTATATCTGAGGCGTCATCTTCATTTACAATACCTACCAAAACCATTAAACCCCGTTGAATTTGGCCAATAATTGCGCCCGCTACTGTGACGCTCGCTTCCGAAACCCGTTGAATTACCGCTCTCATGTATGACTGTTTTACACCATGAAGATAAACAAAACTATTTTCACTAATTTAGCTGTAATTTCAAGCCCTTGAGTAGTATTAAAAAATTAGTAAGTCAAACCGCCTGGTATGGGCTTAGCTCTATTGCAGCTAGGTTTATCAGTTATTTGCTGGTACCTTATCTTACTTATAAGTTTACCGAATCGGCTTATGGTGAAATGTCGATTGTTTATTCTTTCATCCCCTTTTTAAATGTCATCGTTACGCATGGCATGGAAACAGCTTATTTCCGATTTGGTACTAAGGAAAATGAAGAAAAAATTTACCACACGAGTAGTTTTTCCATGCTAATGGTGACTGCAGTAGTATTAATGGGACTTATTTATTGGAGCGCTCCTATTGCCCAACTTTTGCAAATTACTGCACATCCCGAATACATCACTTTAATGGCTTGGGTCGTTGGATTAGATGCACTTACCACCATTCCTTTTTCAAGATTACGCTTACAAGAAAAACCTAAAAAGTTTGCTTTTGTTAAAATAGGCGGTATTGTTTTGAATATAGCAGCTACTTATTTTTTAATTAGTGTTTTGCCGCAATACGTTCAAACGCATGCGACCAGTTTTATTGCCAGCTTTTACAAACCAGAATGGTCCGTGGGTTATATATTAGTAGCAGGTATTGTTCAAAATGTTTTTGTTTTATTATTATTAAGAAAAGAAATTAGTGCATTACGCTTTTCATTTGATTTTAATTTATGGAAACAAATGATGTTATACGCACTTCCATTAATTTTAGTGGGATTAGGTGGCATGGTCAATGAAACCTTAGACAGAATCATGTTGGGTTGGTGGGCGCCAGGTGGCTCCCCAGCGGCGAACAAAGCTATTGTTGGAATTTATAGCGCTTGTTATAAACTATCTATACTAATTACTATTTCAGTGCAAGCATTTAGAATGGGCGCTGAGCCTTTTTTCTTTAAACAAGCAGGCACGGACAATGCACCAAAAACTTATGCGCGGGTGATGAAATTTTTTGTCATTACTTTATGTGTTATGTTTTTAATGGTTGCCCTTTATTTAGATATTTGGAAAGAATTTATACGAAATCCGGCCATGTATGTGGGATTAAAAGTGGTGCCTATTTTACTTTTGGCAAATATATTTTTAGGCATTTACTACAACCTAAGTATTTGGTACAAAGTGAGCAATAAAACAATGGCAGGTGCTTGGATAACCATTATTGGCGCTATTATCACCATTACCATCAATTATTTAGCCATTCCATATTTTGGATTTATGGCAAGTGCTTGGGCTACTTTTTTCTGTTATGGCACCATGATGGTGATCAGTTATAAGTGGGGACAAAAAGTGTACCCTATTCCTTATGCTACAAAAAAGTTAATCGCTTATTTTGTCATTACTCTATTCCTATATGCAATAAATACTGGCGTACATCAAATTTCGAATAATGCTCCATTTAATTATTTATTTGCCTCCGTTTTACTTATAGCATTTGTTTTATTTGTAGCAAGAATCGAAAGAAAAGAATTAAAATCTATTTTCAACAAAAACCCCAACTAGCAATTTAAAATTTGCATTTTTTATGGCCGAAGATTTAAACATACAATCAGGAACAAAACAAGAACAATACGAATCATTAATTCCTCAAATTGCAGGATTACTTCATGGTGAGAATAATTTAATTGCCAACCTCGCAAATATTAGTGCAGCATTAAAAGAACAATTCAATTGGTGGTGGGTTGGATTTTATTGGATCCATGATGACGTGTTGGTATTGGGACCATTTCAAGGACCCGTTGCATGTACGCGTATTAAAAAAGGTAGCGGCGTTTGTGGCAGTGCTTGGGAAAAAGGGGCAACCATCATTGTGGATAATGTAGAAAAATTTCCTGGACATATTGCTTGTAGTAGTGCATCCAAATCAGAAATTGTTGTGCCTGTTTATCAACATGGAAATATCGTGGGTGTTTTAGATGTAGACAGCGCGCATTTATCCGATTTTGACGAAATTGATCAAATATACCTGGAGAAAATTGTAGGTTTACTCCCAGGCCTGTAACAAGACTTTAAAAAGTCCCCGAAAAATTAAAAAAATCAATTAAGTTTGCAACCCCTAAGCGGATGTGGCGAAATTGGCAGACGCACTAGACTTAGGATCTAGCGCCGCGAGGCGTGTGGGTTCGACCCCCTCCATCCGCACAATCACTAAAAAAAGCCCTTTCAGCGTAAGTTTTGAAGGGCTTTTTTATATAATTAGCTGTTTTTTAGGCGCAAAAACATACCTTTGCCCCCCTTAAACCCTAGAAATTACTAGAAAAAAAGAAAAGAATATGGCAAGCATAAAAAGAGAGAACATTGGCCTTTTAAATGACAAACTAACCGTTAATTTAACGCCTACCGATTATTTAGGTGGATTTGAAGCAATATTGAAAAAGCATGCTAAAACAGCAAATATCCCTGGTTTTAGAAAAGGGATGGTGCCTGCAAGTATGATTAAAAAAATGTACGGGCAATCTGTTTTCACTGATGAGGTTTTAAAAAAAGTAGAAGGTGAATTAAACCAATATCTGTCTGCAGAAAAAATTGAAATTTTTGCGCAACCACTTCCAATGGATACCCAATTGGCAAATATGGATTTCAATAACCCAGGCACTTACGATTTTACTTTTGAAATTGGATTAAAACCCAATTTTGAAATAAAAACAAAAGATATAAAAGTGAAACGCTATGTAGTTGCAGTGACGGATGAAATGATTCAAAATGAAGTAGATCGTATACAAACACGCAATGGCAAAATGACTGAACCTGAAACTGCAGATTCAGAAGAAAATGTTTTGAATGTAACATTTATTGAATCTGACAAAGACGGCAATGAAGTGGAAGGTGGCATTAAAAAAGATAATTCATTATTGATTAAATATTTTACAGCAGCCACTCGCAAAAAATTATTGGGTAGCAAAACGGACGACACCCATATCATTCAATTAAAGAAAGCCTTTGAAGACAAGGAACTTGAAGTAATTGTGGGCGATCTTGGAATTACCAAGGAAGATACTGACAAGTACTTTAAACTTGTAATTACTAAAGTGGGCTTAATAGAAAAAGCAGCGATTGACGAAACTTTATTTTTAGCAACTTATCCAAATGAAGCCATCAAAACGGAAGCAGAATTTCGTGCAGCACTAAAAAAAGATATTGAAGGATATTACGAACAACAAGCACGCAATCAAATTCATGATCAAATTTATCATAGCTTGATTGAAGATACCAAAATGGAATTCCCTACTGCATTTTTAAAACGTTGGTTACAACAAGGTGGTGAAAAGCGAAGAACATTAGAAGAGGCGGAAAAAGAATATCCTGTTTTCGAAGACCAATTAAAATGGACTTTAATTAGCGGTCAGTTAATGAGCGAAAAGAAAGTAGAAGTGGTTGCAGAGGATTTAAAGAATTTTGCAAAGCAACAATTGATGAGTTATATGGGCAACCAAATGGGTGCCATGGGCGATAACGACAAATGGTTGGAAGACTATGCCGTTAGAATGATGCAAGACAAGAAATTTGTAGAAGATAGCTACCATAGAATTAGTACAGATAAATTATTCAAAGCCATTGAAACTGAGGTGCAAGCAAAAGACACCCCTATTGATGCTGAAAAATTTGCGGACATGTTAAAACAGCACCAGCACTAGGCAAATGAGGTGTCGCCAAGTAAAAATGGTGTGACTTGAAATAAATCATTGAAAGACAAGGCCTTCTATTTTTAATAGCAGGCCTTTTTTGTGTCAGATTCTGAAACTTTGGCATCCTTTTTGTAGTTCCTTTGAATACAAGGTTTTACCTTTACCCACTGAAATTAGATATTATGAATTTAGGAAAAGAATTTGAGCAATTTGCGATCAAAGGAAGAGGGATCAGCAGCAATAGTTTACATCAATATAAAAATAGCGTCACTAATCTGACCCCCTATATTATTGAGGAACGCCCAATGAATGTGGCAAGCATGGATGTATTTAGCCGTTTGATGATGGATAGAATCATCTTTTTAGGCGAAGGCATCAATGACTATGTCGCAAACATTGTTACCGCACAGTTATTATTTTTAGAAAGTACGGATCGTACCAAGGATATTCAAATGTATATCAACAGCCCAGGCGGAAGCGTTTATGCTGGTTTAGGTATTTATGATACCATGCAGTTCATTAGTCCCGATGTGGCAACCATTTGTACAGGAATGGCAGCAAGTATGGGTGCCATTTTATTATGTGCAGGTGTGGAAGGAAAAAGAACCGCTTTAAAACACAGCCGTATTATGTTACACCAACCAAGTGGTGCTATTGGTGGTCAAGCAACAGATATTGAAATCACTGCTAGAGAAATAAAAAAACTAAGAACCGAATTATACGAGGTAATTGCACACCATACACATAAGGATTTAGCAACGGTGAGTAAAGATTGCGATAGAGATTTTTGGATGACTGCCGCTGAAGGAAAAGAATATGGATTAGTGGATGAAGTTTTATTAACCAACCCACGCAAGATTAAAAAATAAAGAAGAAAAAATAATTGTATGATACTTACCAATCAATATTTAATGGCAGAGGACGACGAGCCAAAAGAAAATAAGAAAGAAGAAACAGGACCTAGTTTTTTGAATAAAAAAATGGAGCAAATCTTTTTTGAAAAAAGATCCATCTACTTATGGGGTCAGGTGGATGATAAATCAGCTAAAGATATTGTAACAAAATTATTATTGTTAGATGCGGACAAACCAGGTGAAGAAATTAATTTTTATATCAATAGTCCAGGTGGCGTTGTTACAAGTGGTATGGTAATGTTTGATACCATGAACTTAATCAAAAGCCCGGTGCATACCATTTGTATGGGATTAGCTGCAAGCATGGGTTCCATCCTTTTAAGTATGGGCGAAAAAGGAAAGCGTACCATTTTTCCGCATGGGGAAGTGATGATACACCAACCTAGCCTAGGTGGATATTACCAAGCAACGAGTGCAGATATTGAAATTCAAGCTGAGCAAATTAGAAAGACCAAAGAATTAGGCGCTAAAATATTAGCGAAGAATTGTGGTAAAACCGTTGAGCAAATCATGGCCGATTTTGACAGAGATTATTGGATGGATGCCAAAGAAGCTGTGGCATATGGTATTGTTGATAAAATAGCGAAATCGCTTTAATAAATAAATGATCATGAGTAAATTTGAAGCTATACAATGTTCCTTTTGTGGACGCAAGCGAGAAGAAGTTAAAATTTTAATCGCTGGTCAAGAAGGACATATTTGCGAGCATTGTATTGAACATGCCCATGAAATTATTGTGAAAGAATTTCACCAAAAAAAGGCGGATGGAAAAGCAGGAAACTTGAAAGTCCAAAAACCAACAGCCATCAAAGCCTTTCTAGATCAATACATTATTGGGCAGGATGATGCTAAAAAAATATTATGTGTTGCCGTTTATAATCACTTTAAGAGAATTAATTTACCTGTCACTACTAAGAATGAAGTGGAAATTGAAAAGAGCAATGTGATCATGATTGGTGAAACAGGAACTGGTAAAACATTACTTGCCAAAACCATTGCAAAATTATTAAACGTTCCTTTTGCGATTGTGGATGCAACTGTTTTTACAGAAGCGGGGTATGTAGGTGAGGATGTTGAAAGTATGTTAACGCGTTTGTTACAAAATTGCGACTATGATGTGGAAGCTGCGCAAAGAGGCATCGTATATATTGATGAAATTGACAAAATTGCACGTAAAAGCGATAACGCTTCTATAACAAGAGATGTAAGTGGCGAAGGTGTCCAACAAGGCTTATTGAAAATGCTGGAAGGAACGGAGGTTTTAGTACCCCCACAAGGAGGTCGTAAGCACCCAGACCAAAAAATGATTAAAGTGGACACTAAAAATATATTATTTATTTGCGGTGGTGCATTTGATGGTATTGATAAAATCATTGCGCGTCGTATTAATACCAATGCTATTGGATTTAGTGTCAATAAGGACGAACAAGAATTACAACGAAAAAATTTACTACGTTTTGTAAATGCCCAAGATATTAAAACCTTTGGATTGATTCCCGAAATGTTAGGTCGTCTACCTATTGTTACCCATTTGGAGCCATTGGATGCCGATACCTTAAGAAGCATTTTAACTGAACCTAAGAATGCATTAATTAAACAATACACGCAATTATTTGCGATCGAAAAAATCAAACTCAGTATTGATGATAACGTTTATGAATATATCGTAAACAAAGCAATGGAGTATAAATTAGGCGCCAGGGGATTAAGAAGTATTTGTGAAAGCTTGTTTACACAAGCCATGTTTGAGATGCCTGGAACGAATGTGACTGAATTTAATGTAACATTAGCTTACGCTAAAAACATGTTTGACAAAAGTAAATTAGGCACTTTAAAAGTAGCTTAAGAAAATAATATTTAAAATAAAAGATTAAATCAAATTTTATGCAAGAACTAATTGATCGTTTAGTAAAAGAAACAGGCGTTACACCAGAGCAAGCAAAACAATCTATTGAAACCATTGCCGCTTTTGTAAAAGAAAAATTCCCAATGTTAGGTGGTGCTGTAAATCAAATTTTTAAAGCAGGCGGAAAATAGTCGGATAGTTTAATTGGGAACTTGCTAAAAAGTAAAATCCTCCCGAAGGAGGATTTTCAAGCAAGCAATCGAAAACAAGGAAATTAATCCTAACCCAAACTAATACTTTTTTGTTGAGTCTTTACATTTTTTTAACAGAATTTATTCAGACTCCAATACTGCCAATTATAGTGTATTGTATTTCAATCACTTATAATAATTCGGCCTTTAAGCCATAGCGCCTGTTTTTCAGTTAAATCAAATAAAATAACCAGTTCCCGCCAGGAAATTTGGCCTCCCTGCCCCTTTCTTAATTTCAATATTTGAAAGATCTGCTGATCTTCAAAAATGCCCAATGATTTCCACTGGGAAAAGTTCATGGTACTACTATTAAGTTGGGGTTTAAAATTTTTCTGTACCAACAAATGGGGACGTAAGTTTTGAAAAGCAGTATCCATTAATCCATATACTTTTTTTAATTGCAAGAGATGCGTAAAACCCCCCAAATGATTTTTGTAATTGATAATTTGATGAACAATATTCATTGGCAACTTAGTTTTATCATGCCATTCATTCGCATCCGCTTCATTGACATCAATGGTCCAACTAACCTCCCCTTTTTTCATTTTTAACCAAGGGCTAACATTACTTTCTTTGTCATTATTCTTTTTATAGTTATGCGCATATTCGTAATTTGATTTATAATTATTCCCCTTTCCCCTAGTTGTATAGCTACCCCACTTATTTTCACTTTCAGTTGACTTTAATTCAATAAATGGGATTAACTGATGCGCAATGACTGGATCCAACCCATACAACTTAAGAATATCTTCTTTTTTATAAAAACGCCCGCCCTTTTCACGATAATGAATTAATGTGTTGACTTGCTTTATTGGAATGCCTAAATGAATTGCATTTGTACTATCAATGGTATTAGGATCGAAATTAAATAAATGTAGTTTGGGGATAGCCAGGGGTGACGACTTACCAACTATATCATTTTTATGCGGCAATAATAATGTGCATACAATACTCAGTGTTAATATTACACCAAGTACAACAATCCCTTTTCTTTCCTTTTCTGAAAATATAAAATAAGCCTCCCAAGAATTTATCATGTTTAATTTTCACACGAATTAGTGAAATATCGAAAGCAATAAATGGAATTAATTCATATGCGTATAGGTATAAATAACCCTATTCGCTATTGACAGTCAAATTCAAGCCCATCATAGGCCAAATGCATGCCAGCAGGCAAACTAGCTTCCACCTGATCATGCAATCCTATTTGGTGGCTAAAGTGAATAAAATATACCGTAGGCACTTTCAACTCCGTTGCCAAAGCAATGGCTTGCTCCAAATTAAAATGGGTAGGATGATCCTGCTTTCGTAAAGCATTTAAAATTAAAATTTTTGATCCTTTTACTTTTTCTTTTTCTTCTGCTGAAATATAGTTTGCATCCGTGATGTAACTTAAATCCCCTATTCTAAAACCAAGTACCGGCATTTCTCGATGCATTACATGAATGGGCAAAAAAGGAATATCTCCAACTTTAAATTCCGCTTGATCAATGGTGTGTAAAATCATTTCAGGAAGTCCCACATCTTTCTTTTCCTCAAACGCATAATAAAAATCTCTTTTGATGGCAATTTGTGTAAGTACATTTGCGTAAATGGGCATGGACTTATTGGAGAAAAAATTGAATGGTCGAATGTCATCTAAGCCTGCATAATGATCACGATGCGGATGCGTAAAAACAATGGCATCTAATTTAGTCGTTTGTGTGCGCAGCATTTGATACCTAAAATCGGGCGTAGTATCTATAACAACTGTAGTAGTCGCACTTTGAATTTTGATACTTGTTCTTAATCTTTGATTGAGGGGGTCGACTGATTTGCATACAACACAATCACATCCTATTAAAGGCACTCCTGTACTTGTTCCTGAACCGAGGATGGTGAAATGTAACAAAATAAATATTTTTACAACAAACAAATAGACCAAGTGATACTCCTATTCAGCAGCAGTCAAACTTAATTTTTTGACTTCTTCATATACCTTTTGAGAATTATGCGTCAATTTATCAAATTGAATATCCAATTGCGGAATCAATTCCAACAAAGTATTGATACGCGCTTCTAAATTTAAAAACTTATTCAAAACCACAATTCTCCTTGATTCAAGCAAACACCACCCACTCTGAAAATTGCCACGCTCATATCTAACTACATATTCAGATTCTCCCAAAATATCTTCCAATTTATCTAAGGTGGTTTGATTTAATTTCATATTAATCGTTTGATTTATAGGGTAATAAGTCGGCATACAAATATAGTTTTTTTGCGCCCCAGCCATTTAATTATGCACTGCGAGTTATTCACATTTCGTACCTTTGTAAACACAACACGACTATGGCTATTACCAGTAGAAAAATTATAAACGACCCAGTACACGGATTTATTACCATTAATGATCCGGTGATTGCAGCTATTGTTAACCACCCCTATTATCAAAGATTAAGGCGTATACAGCAAATGGCCTTGGCGCAATTGGTTTATCCAGGTGCAGTGCATACCCGTTTACACCATTCTTTGGGTGCCTATCATTTAATGTGTAACGCCATTACTGAACTTAAGGACAAAGGAATTAACATTACCGACGCCGAGGCACAAGCAGCAAAAGCAGCCATTTTATTACATGATATTGGACACGGCCCATTTTCACATGCACTTGAAAATGTGATTTTGAAAGGTGTGACCCATGAGGATTTATCGCTTTTGATTATGCAAGCCTTAAATATGGATAACGACGAAGCGCTCAACGGCAAATTAACCTTGGCTATACAAATTTTCACCAACCAATATCCTAAAAAGTTTTTGCACCAATTAATAAGCGGTCAATTAGATGTGGATCGTTTGGATTATTTGTCACGCGATAGTTTTTTTACTGGCGTTAGTGAAGGGGTGATTGGTTATCAACGTATTTTAAAAATGCTAACCGTTCACGACAATGAATTAGTCGTAGAGGAAAAAGGAATTACCAGTGTTGAAAAGTTTTTGGTCTCCCGTCGATTAATGTATTGGCAAGTATATATGCATAAATCTGTGGTCGCCGCTGAAAATATGTTGGTTAAAATTATTGAACGCGCGCAATGGTTACTATCCCAAAAAGACGATGCCATAAAAACAGGCACCGTACTAGATTATTTTTTAAGTGACTTCACAGGAAAAATAGCAGATGTTGATTTAAACGCTTATTGCCAATTAGATGATACAGATATTTTAAGTGCTATTAAAAAGTGGCAACACCATCCCGATCCTGTTATCTCACTTTTATGCAACCGATTATTAAATCGAAAGTCCTTCAAGTGCAAGATGCAAGACAAACCTATAAGCGCAAGCGAATGGGATGCAGCCTACGAATTGGTCAAAGCTAAGTTTCCCATGAATGAGAAGGACCTCTCCTTTCTTTGTTTTAAAGGAGAAGCTACCAACACATTATATAAAAATGATGGAGAAACTATTAAAATTTTGCTAAAAACCGGTCAAATAAGCACTATTTCACAAATTCAAAACGCTTTAATCAACGAAAGTCTTTCTGCCCCGGTGAAAAAATTTTACATTTGCTTGCTTAACGAATAACCCCTCATTCAACCCCTAGCGCATGCTTCAATTTACTGCACAACAAATAGCTTTAATGATCCAAGGTCAAGTGGAAGGGGATGCCGCTGTCGCAGTAAATAATTTTGGCAAAATTGAGGAAGCAAAAAAAGGAGATATCTCCTTTTTAGCCAATCCCAAATATGAAGAATTCTTATACACCACGCAAGCATCTATTGTTATCATAAATGCATCCTTGGTATTGAAAAAAAGTATTTCCGCAACGCTCATTAAAGTACCAGATGCATATGCTGCGTTTGCAACCTTATTGACAAAATATCAGGAATTAAAAACACAACAGTTAAACGGAATTGAACAACCTTCTTTTATTGCACCTACAGCAAAAATGGGTAAGAACCACTACATAGCTGCATTTGCGCATATTGGTAATAATGTAAGCATGGGCGATGATGTTAAAGTTTATCCCAATGTGGTGATTGCAGAAAATGTAAGCATTGGTAATAATGTGGTATTACATCCAGGCGTAATTATTTATTCCGATTGTGTGATTGGAAATAATGTAACTATACATTCTAATGCAGTGATTGGAAGTGATGGTTTTGGATTTGCACCAACAGCGGATGGCAGTTTTCAAAAAGTTCCTCAGTTGGGAAATGTGGTTATTGAAGATAATGTGGAAATCGGATCCAACACCACTATTGATCGCGCCACCATGGGTTCCACTTTTATCAGAAAGGGGGTGAAATTGGATAATCTAATACAGATTGCACATAATGTTGAAATTGGAGAAAATACAGTCATTGCTGCACAATGTGGCATTAGTGGCAGTACCAAATTGGGAAAAAGCGTTATGATGGGTGGACAAGCTGGCGCATCTGGTCATTTATTAGTGGCAGATGGAGTTAAGATTGCTGCTAGAAGTGGGCTTACCAAAAGCATCAAACAGGCCAATTTAGTGGTCACTGGCTACCCTGCTGGCGAGCATGGTGCCACCTTAAGAACACAAATTCAGGTTAAAAACCTGCCATTATTGGAGAAAAGGGTAAAGGAACTTGAAATATTAGTACAACAACTGGCCCAAAAAGGCTAATTCAGCTTAATTTTGCTGAAAATCATTGCTTTACATTAGCGAAGCATTAAACAAGAATAGCATGGATCAAAATTTTAATCCCGATAAGCAACATACCTTAAGCAAAAGTATCAGTATTAGTGGCACCGGTTTGCATACAGGCGTGTTGGTGGATATGACCTTGACTCCAGCCAACCCAGGTTACGGGATCCAATTTCAAAGAGTTGATTTACCCAATAAGCCAACCATTAAAGCCGATTGCGATTTAGTCACAGATACTAGCCGAGGAACCACCTTACAAGTGGGTGATGTAAAAATTAGCACTGTTGAACATATTTTAGCTGCCCTAGTTGGAATGGGTGTTGATAATTTATTAATTGAAGTCAATGGGCCAGAAATTCCGATTATCGATGGAAGCTCAAGTCCATTCATTGAAAAAATAGAAGCAGCAGGAATTTTTGAACAGGACGCAGCGAAAGCATGGTATAGTATTGATGAAAATATTTTTCACTATGATGATGAGAAGCGGGTAGAAATGGTGGCACTTCCTGCGCTTGATTATCAAATCACTACATTGATTGATTTCAATAGCCCAGTTTTAGGCACACAACATGCTGCATTAAAAACCATCAAAGATTTTAAAGCCGAGATTGCCCCTTGTCGTACTTTCTGTTTTTTACATGAATTAGAGACCTTACTTAAAAATGATTTAATCAAAGGCGGTGATATTAATAACGCAATAGTCGTGGTGGATAAACCTGTGTCAACAGAAGAGATGAGCAGATTGGCAAAAGTATTTAAGCGTGATAAAATTGAAGTTAAAAGCGAGGGCTACTTAAATAACTTGGAATTAAGATTTCCAAACGAACCTGCAAGACATAAATTATTAGACGTAGTGGGCGACTTAGCATTGATTGGCTACCCAATTAAAGCACGCATCATCGCCAATCGTCCAGGACATAGTAGTAATGTGGAGTTTGCTAAAAAAATTAAGCAGTACATTAAAAAAAATAAACACGTTAAGGATGTACCCGTATATAATCCTGCAGAAACACCCGTGTTTAATTTAGAACAAATTGAAAAAACACTACCACACAGACACCCGTTTTTATTTATTGATAAAATCATTGAATTAACGGATACGATGATTGTGGGCGTGAAAAATGTTACTTTCAATGAATGGTTTTTCCCTGGACACTTTCCAGGAAATCCAGTAATGCCTGGCGTTTTACAAATTGAAGCACTGGCCCAAACGGGTGGTATTTTATGTATCAATGCAATGCCTAAAGGACAATACGATACTTATTTTTTAAAAATAGATAATTGCAAATTCAAGCAAATGGTAAAACCGGGTGATACCATGTTGTTGAAAATGGAATTAACCTCTCCTATCCGTCGTGGTATTTGTGAAATGAGGGGTACGGTATATGTGGGAGGCAAAGTAGCAACTGAAGCAGATTTAGTCGCACAAGTAATTAAAAGAGCAGAATAAAAGAAGAAAAATTATGACACATCCATTTACTTATATTGATCCTAACGCAAAAATTGCATCCAATGTGAAAATTGATCCATTCACTGTGATTCATGGTGATGTGGTTATTGGAGAAGGTACATGGATTGGCAGTAGCGTAACAATAATGAATGGCACAAAAATTGGGAAAAACTGTCGCATATTTCCAGGGGCCGTGATTGGTGCTGATCCACAGGATTTGAAATTTAATGGAGAAAAAACAAATGTTGAAATTGGAGATAATACCACCATTCGTGAATTTGTAACTATCAACAGAGGAACTTCGGATCGTTGGATTACTAAAGTGGGTAACAACTGTTTAATCATGGCCTATAGTCATATTGCGCATGATTGTATTATTGGCAACAACTGTATATTAAGCAATAGTGTACAAATAGCAGGTCATGTTACTTTAGGCGACTATGCGTGGATTGCAGGCGTGAGTGCCGTGCATCAATTTGTAAATATTGGACAGCATGCTTATATAGCTGGAGGTAGCTTGGTTAGCAAGGATGTACCTCCTTATATTAAAGCAGTACGCAACCCATTAAGTTATGGTGGCGTAAATAGTGTTGGATTAAAAAGAAGGGGATTTGATTTGGAAAAAATAAACCATATCCTTGATATCTACAGATACATTTTTAGTAAAGGAATGAATACAACGCAAGCATTAGAATTTATTGAGGAAGAAATACCTGCAACTGATGAACGCGATGAAATTGTAACTTTTATTAGAGATAGCGGGAGAGGTGTTATTAAAAGATTCGGCAAGGGTGTCGTTGAAGAAGATTAATCCATATGCAAATTAGCTTACAACAAGCCAGCAAGAGATTCAATAAAGAATGGATTTTCAGAAATCTAGACTATACTTTTGAGCTTGGACAACATTATGCACTTATTGGCAATAATGGTTCTGGAAAAAGCACTTTACTTCAAATTTTATCAGGCTACAGTACCCTAACCAAAGGAAACATTCACTGGAGTGGCGATGACCATACCACCATTTTTCAAAAAATTAGTTTTGCAGCGCCCTATTTGGAATTGGTGGAAGAATTTACCACAATGGAACAATTTAATTTTCATACTACCTTCAAAAAATTACAGCCATCTATTTCAGTCAATGACATTATTGAGCGCATTGGATTAAAAGATGCAGTGCACAAACAAATCAGGTATTTTAGTAGTGGGATGAAACAAAGATTAAAATTAGCATTGGCAATTTTATCTGATACGCCCCTGTTATTACTAGACGAGCCTTGTAGCAATCTGGATAAGGAAGGCTATGCACTTTACGCCGAACTCATTCAACAGTATGCACAACACAAACTAATTATAGTAGGAAGCAACGATCCGCAGGAATATGCATTTTGCAGCAAGCAAGTAAACTTAATGGACTATAAAAAAGCCTAGCTTTTACTCGCGATCAATAAGTTCAAATCCGTATATTTTAAATTGAATTTTTCACTGATATAAATATCAGTCAAAGCGCCTTTATATAAATAGATGCCTTCTCTGAGTTGTACTTGTTGCCAAATGATTTCAGACAATCCACCCAAATCTCCAATTTGCACTAACAAGGGCATCAATACATTACTAATCGCTTGGCTAGCAGTTCGGGCAAAACCACTTGGAATATTTGGCACCCCATAATGAATTACGCCGTGTTTTATTCTAATGGGGTTTTCATGATTGGTCAATTCGCTGGTTTCAAAACATCCACCACGATCAATAGCAACATCAATAATAATACTACCTGGTCGCATTGCTGCAACCATATCCTCAGTCACTACAATGGGTGCACGGCTAAAATCATTTCGCAAAGCACCTACTGCAACCTCACAAGTTTTTAATTGTTTGGCTAATATTTTAGGCTCCAATACCGATGTCCAAATTCTTTGTCCTAAATTATTTTGAAGTCGTTGTAACCTTGAAACATTGTTATCAAACACTTTTACCGAAGCACCTAACGCAAGTGCATTACGTGTTGCAAATTCGCCAATGATATCCGCACCAATAATCACTACTTTGGTCGGCGGAACGCCGCTGATGCCCCCTAATAATACGCCCTTGCCTTGGTTAAAATTACTCAAGTACTGACCCGCAATTAACATCACGGCACTGCCTGTAATTTCACCCATGCTTCTTAATATAGGATAGTTCTGATTTTCATCTTTAATATTTTCAATGGCGAGTGCAGTGATTTTTTTTGCCATTAATTTTTCCATCAATCCTTTTTCCAATGCGGTTAAATGCAAGGGAGAAATAATCGTTTGGTTCATTTGTAAAAAAGGCAAATCCGCTTCTACAGGGGGTGCTGTTTTAACTAATATTGGACATTTGTAAACTTCTTCTTTGTCAAAAACAATTTTAGCGCCCGCTTCGGAATAATCCATATCACTATACCTACTTCCTTCACCCGCATTGTGCTCCATTAAAACCTCATGCCCATTGGCCACTAAAACACTCACGGCCTCAGGGATTAAACCAATTCTGTTTTCTTGAAATGCAATCTCCTTTGGAATACCAATCATCAAAGGCTTGCTCCTAAACTTAATATCTAAAACCTCCTCCTGCGTTTCATAGGTAATGGAACTATCAATTTGGGGCTTTAAGGTACTCATATGAACAAAATTTTAATGAAGATACAAAAATTTGTATGGACAATTTAGGGTATAAAAATACGTCGGTGTTCGGGACCCAATATTTCAATTTCAATGTGTAGGGCTTCCGCTGGAATTAAATTGATTGCTTTTTCAGGCCATTCAATAAAACAGTAATCCGAATCTTCCATGGCCATTTCAACCCCTGCCCTACGCGCTTCTCCGTCATTTTCCAAACGGTACCAATCCATATGATAAATTACTTTCCCAAGTCCTTGATACTCATTCATGATCGCAAAAGTGGGGCTGTTGACTCTATCCTGTACCCCTAATATTTTACAAAGTGCAGTGATCAATGTTGTTTTTCCTGCGCCCATGGGTGCGTGAAAAGCCCATACAGATTGTGTGCCAAATTTCTTCATGAGGCTTTGCGCAACATCGTCCATTTGTGCTAAAGTGTATATCATATCCATGTTACAAAGATAAGTCAACAAATACAATGTTTAAAAGGGTATTAATGCTTTATTATATGGGCAAAATGCTTCGTATCTTTACCTTATAAAAGGTTTAACATGGAATCAGTTCAGTGGAAAGTAGATGGAATGAGTTGTACCAATTGCGCATTATCCATACACAAATATTTACAGACAAAAGGAATTAGTGAACCCAAGGTAAATTTCATGGAGGGCGAAGTGCAATTTGAAATGCCCGAAAATATGACCAAGGACATCCTCATCAAAGGCATACAAGGATTGGGATATAAAGTCAGCGGGCAGGAAGAAGCAGGCGCTAAAAAAAAGTGGTTGGATAATAATGGAGAACGTGCCCTTTTTAGTTTTGTATTTACCCTACCCCTTTTAATTCATATGTTACCTGGGGTACATATTCATTGGATGATGAATCCATATGTGCAACTTGGTTTTACACTCCCTGTATTTATTATAGGTATGAGTTATTTTGGTAAAAGTGCTTGGCATAGTATTCGTGGTGGTATCCCAAATATGAATGTACTCGTTGCTATTGGCGCACTTGCTTCTTTTGGTTATAGCTTATATGGCACGCTCATGGCACTAGGTGTTGGATTTGCGTATTATGAAACCACCGCTACCATTATTACCTTAGTATTTTTTGGTAATTATTTGGAGGATGCCAGCATACAATCGACACAACGTGCATTAAAGGATTTAGTGAAAGCGCAAAAAGTAATGGCGAACATGATTGTGTTTGATGAAAATCACAAGGAAATTATTTTTAATGTAGAAAGTACCACCTTAAAAGTGGGCGATATTATTTTAATCAACTCGGGCGAAACAGTGCCGATGGATTCAAAGATATTATGGGGCGAAGCAAATGTCAATGAATCGATTGTTACTGGAGAAAGCGTACCTGTGCAACGCAAAAAAAATGATTTGTTATTAGGCGGAAGCACTATACAAGATGGCAGCCTTAAAGCCTATGTAACTGCTGTTGGCGACGATACGGTACTTGCCAATATTTTAAAAATGGTGAAAGCTGCACAAGGCGAAAAACCACCCGTGCAAATTTTAGCCGATAAAATAAGTGCCGTATTTGTTCCATTGGTTTTAAGTATTGCGGTAGCTACCTTAGTTTTAAATTATTTTTTCGCACACAATGCACTCGGTGAAAATATTGGTTTTGGGGAAAGCATGTTGCGCGCCATCGCCGTATTGGTAATTTCCTGTCCTTGTGCCATGGGATTGGCTACACCAGCAGCTATTGCGGTTGGCTTGGGCCGAGGCGCGCGCAATGGCGTATTATTTAAAAATGCAAAAAGTTTAGAAACATTTAAAGATATTAAGCAAGTGGTTTTTGACAAAACCGGCACCTTAACTACGGGGCATTTTTCTGTGGCCCAATTTAAAATAGTAGATGGCACAAGCGAAGCTGATTTTAAATCGCTCGTGTACGCTTTAGAGAAATATTCGAACCACCCTATTGCAAAATGCATCAGCTTGGAATGGAAAACAAGTAATACAATTCCTTGGGGCAAAATTGAAGAAGTCAAAGGATTAGGTATAAACGCCACAGACAAAGAAGGCAATCAATATTCGGCGGGTTCATTCAAAACATTAGCAGATCAAAACTACAAGGAAGATGATCACAATATTTATATTCAAAAAAACAACCAGCTCATTGGCTGGATTGATGTGGAAGATGAAATAAGACCGGATGCAAAATTGGTGATTGAAACTTTACACAAACAAGGGGTCCATACAATTTTATTAAGTGGTGACCGACAATCCAAATGCGATAAAATAGGAAAAGCTTTAGGGATACAAGAAATTATTGGCGAACAAAGCCCTGCAGATAAATTAATGCAACTTGATAATTTAGTAAAAAAATATCCTACGGCAATGGTGGGTGACGGTATCAATGATGCACCAGCGCTAGCTAAAGCAACCATTGGCATTTCATTAAGTAATGCTTCGCATATAGCCATACAAACCGCACAGGTTATTTTAATGAACCAAGGATTAAAAAATTTACCGATGGCTTTGGGCTTGGGAAAAAGAACCTATGAAACTATTAAGGAAAATTTGATTTGGGCATTCTCCTATAATATCATTGCCATCCCAGTTGCAGCCTTAGGATTATTAGGTACCTGGGGACCCACTTACGGCGCATTAATTATGGGATTAAGTGATGTGGTATTGGCAATAAATTCATTAAGATTATTTAAGAAAAAATTAGTGTAGTCTTTTTGAAAAATACAGTACAAATATTAAAGCAATATTGGGGCTATGAAACATTTAGGCCACAACAAGAAGCAGTGATTGATGCTGTTTTATCGGGCAACGATGTACTTACCTTGCTTCCAACAGGGGCAGGTAAATCCTTGTGTTTCCAAGTACCTACCATTTCGAATGGCGGTATATGTGTCGTGATTAGTCCTTTGATTGCTTTAATGCAGGATCAGGTAAAGGATTTGTTAGATAAAAATATTTCAGCCGTTAACCTAGGCGGTCAAATTACACCCGATGCGGAAGAAATTATTTTAAGCGATGCAAAAAAAGGGAAGTACCAATTTATTTATTGCAGTCCTGAGAAATTAGCGCAAACAAATTTTCAAACCTTCTTAGCACAATTAAACATCCAACTATTTGCGATTGATGAAGCGCATTGTATTTCGCAATGGGGCTATGACTTTAGACCAGCCTATCGAAAATTAAGTATTTTAAAAAAGCTTTTTCCAAAAGTGCCTATTTTGGCGATGACCGCATCCGCTATTCCATTAGTGCAGGAAGATATCATCAAACAATTGGCTTTACAACATGCCAATGTTATCACGGATCAATTTTTACGACCTAATTTAAAATACAGTATTCATCTGGTACCCGTTAAGTTGCACAGCTGTCGTTTAATTTTAAACGAAATTAAAGGGGCTGTCATTATTTATTGTAATACACGCAACAATGTAAGTCAGTTGACTAATTTATTAAAAGCCTACAAGTACAAAGTTGAAGAATACCACGCGGGTCTTTCCATTGAAACCAGGCAACGCAATCAACGTGCATGGATGAATGATGAAATTCAAATCATGGTATGTACTAGTGCCTTTGGTATGGGCATTAATAAAAGTAGTGTGCAAGCGGTGATACATTATGATATCCCAGGAAGTTTGGAACAATATTATCAGGAAGCCGGAAGGGCAGGTCGCGATGGCCAAGGGGCTGCAGCTATTTTATTGTTTCAACAAAACGACTGGGATTATTGGAAAACGGTACAAGAAAAAAAATATCCTTCCATCGCTACTATAAAAAAAGTTTACCAGGACTTAGCTGACTATGTGCAGCTTCCGATTGGTATGGGTGAAAAACAACAATTTTTATTTGACTTTGATACTTTTTGCGCGCGATTTGAATGGGATAAAATGACCGCAAGAAACGCTTTGCAATGGATCGAGCAGGAAGGGCATGTGAAATTTTCACCCAGTTCCTTTAAACCCTCCTTAGTGCAAGTTTTGGCAGACCGTGCAATGATGGATGACTTTGAAAAAGAAAATAACATAGGCGCCATTGTACTTCAAACCCTACTACGTAGTTATGGGGGGATATTAGATAGTCCGCAGTTCATCAATGAAAATCTATTGGCGAATCTTTTACAAAGAGATATTCCGTTTGTTTTAAATAGCTTATCCCTTTTACAAAAACATGGCATGATTAGTTTTGAACAAAAGGAAAACCAACCTGTGGTGCAATTTATATGGAACCGGGCAGCGGCTGCACATATTACCATTGACTTGGATAATTACCAAGCTAGGTTAAAGGCATTTCAGGACAGAATTAAGCATTTTTCAGACTATTTATGGGGGCAAAATGCAAGTTGTCGCAGTGTTTTTTTAGCAAAATATTTTGGTGAAATAAATCCAACCCCATGTAAAATATGCGACCTTTGTACAAGTACGAAGAAATAGGTATATTTTAACAAAACATTGGAAATCCTTTTTTAGCCACAATAATTAAAAAGCGTTTCTTTACACAAAGCAATCAATATGGAAGATAAAAAAACAAGTAAAATTTTGTTGTGCGAGGACGACAGCAATTTGGGTTTGGTACTTAAAAACTACTTAGAGTTAAACGATTACGAAGTAACCTTAGAGCGAGATGGCCGCATGGGCTTGGCTGCTTTTCAACGTGAAAAGTTTGACCTTTGTTTATTAGATGTCATGATGCCGCATGTGGATGGCTTTACACTCGCCGAAGAAATTAGAGATATTGATCCTGATGTGCCTCTGTTTTTTTTAAGTGCTAAAACTTTAAAAGAAGATATTATCACTGGCTACAAATTAGGAGCAGACGATTATATTACTAAGCCTTTTGACAGCGAAGTATTATTATTAAAGATAAAGGCAATTATTAAGCGCAATGAAGATGACAATAAGGTTACAGACAACTTAGAATATGATTTGGCTGGGTACCATTTTAATCCCAAGTTGCGTGAATTAAAATTCAACCAAAAAACGCAGGTATTATCTCCTAAGGAAAACGAGTTACTTAAAATGTTGGCTGAAAATAAAAATGACTTGTTGACCCGCGAAAAAGCACTTAAAAAAATATGGGGTAGCGACACCTACTTTAATGGTAGAAGCATGGATGTGTACATTGCCAAATTAAGAAAGTACTTAAAAGAAGATGAAAAAATTGAAATCGTAAATATTCACGGGAATGGTTTCCGATTAGTGGTGCAATAACACTAGTTATTGTCGCCACAAATACAATATTGTATTTGTGGTGGTGCAATAACGAATACTTTAACGGAAAAGCTCGGGGTTATCAGAATGACCTCGGGCTTTTTGTTTGCCCAAATGTTTATATGCTTTATCCGTTACCTCTCGACCTCGGGGTGTACGTTGTAAAAAACCTTCCTGAATTAAAAATGGCTCATACACTTCCTCAATGGTACCAGACTCCTCACCTACTGCAGTGGCAATTGTTGTAATTCCCACGGGGCCTCCCTTGAACTTTTCTATAATTGCTAATAAAATTCGATTATCCATTTCATCCAAGCCATGCTCATCTACATTCAACGCTTTTAATGCATGTTTGGTAATGCCAATATCTACAGATCCATCATTTAATACTTGTGCAAAGTCACGCACACGTCTTAATAAACCATTAGCAATACGTGGTGTACCTCTGCTTCTTCTTGAAATTTCGCCTGCCGCATCGGCATTAATTTTTACATCTAATATTTGCGCACTTCTTAAAATAATTTTTTCAATTACGGTGGCGGGATAATATTCCAATCTTGATTTGATACCAAACCTCGATAATAAAGGTGCTGTTAATAAACCACTACGGGTAGTGGCACCTACTAAAGTAAACGGATTTAAATTGATTTGAATGCTACGTGCATTTGGGCCCGTATCAATCATGATGTCAATTTTATAATCCTCCATAGCAGCATATAAGTATTCTTCTACCACAGTACTTAAACGATGTATCTCATCTATAAACAAAACATCATTGGCTTCCAAGCTGGTTAATAATCCTGCCAAGTCGCTGGGTTTTTCAATCACTGGTCCGGATGTTTCTTTAATTTGAACACCCATTTCATTGGCAACAATTCGGCTTAAGGTGGTCTTACCTAAACCAGGAGGACCATGAAATAAAATATGATCTAAGGCCTCGCCCCTCATTTTAGCAGCCTTGATAAAAATACTTAAATTTTCAATCAGTTGAGGCTGGCCAGCAAACGCGTCCATCTCCCTTGGACGAATACTATTTTCAAACTCCTTGTCTAAAGGGTTTGAACTTTGATTCGAACTATCTAAAATTGGATTGGACATGAATATTTTTTTATTTGGTTGCAGGAACTGGCTTTTCCAATAAATATTTATAAATAAATTTATTTTTCAAATCACTGAAGTGTTTGCCTTTGGCACCACCCCATCCATGTCGTCCACCTGGATACAACATAAATTCTACCTCCTTGCCATTGTCTTCCAACGCACTTAACAACTGTATCGAATTTTGCATATGCACATTATCATCCATGGTGCCATGTACCAATTGCAATACCCCTTTAAAGTTTTTAACATGCGTCATGACACTACTTGACTTGTACCCTTCTGGATTTTCCTTGGGTGTATCCATGAATCTTTCTGTGTAGTGACTATCATATAGCTCCCAAGCGGTAACACTACCACCCGCCATTGCATGCGTAAATACATCTGCACCATAAGTTAAAGCATAGCAGCTCATATAACCACCATAACTAAATCCTGTGATGGCAATTTTTTTAGGATCCGCACTTCCATTGGCGATAAACCACTTAGCCATGGTCATGTAATCCTGCATTTCCCAATAACCTAAATTACGATACATATAGTTCACGCCTTCCTTTCCAAAATGTCCACTCGCGCGGTGATCAAATGCCACTTGTATCATCCCTTCCTTCGCCCAATTTTCTTTCATTTCTGGATTGCTCCAACTATCCATGACTGTTCCTGCATTTGGACCCCCATAAATACTCACCATTAAGGGATATTTTTTACTTGGATCCATGTTTTTAGGCCAGGTAACTAGCGCAGGCAATTCGAATAAGCCATCCGCACTTTTAATTCTTATCAATTCTGTTTTTGCAAAATTTTCAGCCTTAAAACCAGAATCAACCGCAGTTCCTAAAACAGTAACTATTGGATTTTTGTCTTTACGATCCACCAATGCAATAGTGGTTGGTGTGTTTACATTGCTATAAACAGAAACAAATCGTTTTGCATTCGGTGATAAATATATTTGCGCATAATTATAGTCTCCAACAGAAAGGCGCTTTAAATTTTTCCCGTCAAAATTCACAACATAAAAATCGCCACGTGCTGAATTTTCTAATCCGCGTGCAGTAAAATAAATGGACCTTGTTTTTTCATCTATCAATTTAATCCCTGTAACTGTAAACTTTCCGTTCGTGATTGGATTGATTAATTGTCCATTCATATTATACAAATACAACTGATTCCAACCCGAGGCATCCGACTGCGCAATATAGCCTTCGTTATTGGCTATAAAATTAATACGACCGCTTACCCTATCCTCCAAATCGATCCAAGTTTTTTGATACTCTTTGTACACTTCTTTCTTAGCACCAGAAGTCATATCCAATTCGTAAATTTTTAAGTTGTTTTGGCCACGATCCATCCAAGGCAACCACATGCTTTTGTTATTGGGGTTCCAAATAGGCCATCCAAAATATTGGTCTTCTTGGTCATTAAAATCAGCCCAAGTTATTTTGCCCCCTGTTGGCGTTGCCCAACCAATTTTAACGGTAGGGTTAGCATCACCTACTTTAGGATAACGCGTTTCCTCCACAAAGCCATGCTGTCCTTCACTATTATAGATTGGGAACATGGGCACTTTACTTTCATCAAAACGCATAAAGGAAATATATTTACTATCCGGGCTCCACCAAAATGCACGGTATTGAGAAGGGCGGCCAAAAATTTCTTCAAAATATACCCAGCTCGCATACCCATTTAAAATCCCATTTTGTTTTTCAGAAGTAATTGCAGTTACTTTTTTATCTGCAACCGCTACCGTATATAAATTATTATCCTTTGTATACCCCACAAATTGACCATCCGGTGAAAGTTGTGGATTTTTTTTATCGCCCTTATCCGATGTTAAAACAGTTTCAACACCACTTACCCTAATCGAGACTTCCCCGTTTTTTAAACTAACGGTTGCCTCCTCTTTCAAAACAGCAGCAGGGGCAGGTGTGTATGCTTTCGTATTAATGTTATACACATAATCAGCAGAAGCTGTGCCTGCTTTTAATTTTGTATTGATAACAAATTCATCATTATTCAACCAACGATTAAATCTTGGTAAATTAGATGATTGCATTCTCATTTGCGCTTGTAAAAACAAAACACAAAAAATACTAGTTAAAAAAAGTAACTGTTTTTTCATAATTATTATTTAAAATTCGTTTGAATCATTTTTGATTACTCCATTCGGATTTTAGTTATCCGCCATTATTTAAATTACAACATTTATCATTTTACCCTTCACGAAAATCAGTTTTTTTACCGGCTTTCCTTCCATCCACTTTTGAACAACCGCATTCGACATAACAATTTCACTTACTTCTTGCTCCGTGCAGGACAAATCAATGGCAATATTGGTTCTCATTTTACCATTGATGCTTACTGGATAATCCTTAGCTGTTTCTAAAACATACTTCGCATCAAATATTGGAAAAGCAGCGTCAATCACCAAGCCCTCATTGCCTAACACCTGCCACAATTCCTCGCAAAAGTGGGGCGCGTAGGGTGTCATTAAAACAAGCAAGTCAGATAAAATAGTTTTTTTATGGCAACCCAAATCATATAATTCATTCACACAAATCATAAATGAACTTACCGCTGTATTAAAGCTATGACGATCTGTATCTTCCTCAATTTTTTTAATGGTTTTATGCAACACTTTTAATTCTTCCAAAGTAGCGGCTTCATCCACCCAAACTTTTCCTTTGATTTCATCAAAGAACAAACGCCAAAACTTTTTCAAAAAGCGATGCACCCCCTCAATCCCTTTGGTATCCCATGGCTTGCTCTGCTCCACCGGACCTAAAAACATTTCATACATCCTAAAGGTATCCGCGCCATATTTGTTTACTAAATCATCAGGATTGACTGTGTTAAACTTTGACTTAGACATTTTTTCAACCTCTACGCCACAAATGTATTTGCCGTCTTCTAAAATAAATTCAGCATTCGCATAATCAGGTTTCCACTTTTTAAATGCTTCTGTATCTAATTCAACGCCGTCCACTTTATTTACATCCACATGTAATTGATCAACTTCGTAATCTTTAATTAAACCAGCGGAAACAAAAATGGAACTTCCTCTTTTGCGATAAACAAATCGGGAGCTTCCTTGAATCATTCCCTGATTCAATAATTTTTTATAGGGCTCATCAAACCCAATATGTCCTAAATCAAATAAAGCCTTGGTCCACATTCTACTGTATAACAAATGCCCTACTGCATGCTCCGTACCGCCAATATATAAATCAACCTGACCCCAATAGTCACTCACTTTTCTGCTACAAAATTCATTTTCATTATGCGCATCCATATAACGTAAAAAATACCAACTACTTCCAGCAAATCCAGGCATAGTATTGGTTTCCAATTGCGCTTCCTTCCAGGAAGGAATATTCGCTAGCGGACCTTCCCCATCAGGGCCTGGTCCATAATGATCCACCTTGGGTAATAATAATGGCAAATCTTTCTCGTCCAATGGATAAGCAATCCCATTGTTCCACTTTATTGGAAATGGTTCACCCCAATAGCGTTGTCTACTAAACGCAGCATCGCGCATTCGGTAATTTATTTTGCGATTACCGAGTCCCATTGCTTCAATTTTATCATTCACAATTGCAATCGCAGCTTTTTGCACCACACCATTTAAAAAATCACTATTACATAAAATAGCCTCTTTGGTGGGATTCGCTTCCAAACCATTAAAGGCATCTCCAATTATATTGGTGATGGGTATATTAAAATGTTTTGCAAATTTAAAATCACGATCATCTCCGCAAGGCACCGCCATAATTGCACCCGTTCCATAACCTGCCAACACATATTCTGAAATCCAAACGGGAATTTCAACACCATTGAATGGATTAATTACATAAGCACCTGTGAAACATCCTGTAATTTTTTTCTCCGCAATTCTTTCACGCTCACTTCTACTTTTTACATAAGCAATATATTTTGCTACTTCTGCTTGATGTGAACTCGGAACAATTTTTTCAATCAATGCATGCTCCGGTGCCACCACCATAAAGTCAACACCAAACATAGTATCAGGGCGTGTTGTATATACGCGCAACACTTCGTTAGCATCTTTTACTGCAAAATTTATTTCAGCCCCTTCGCTTTTTCCAATCCAATTGGATTGCATTTCCTTCATGGCATCACTAAACTGAATAGTTTCCAATCCGCTTAATAACCTATCTGCATATTCTGTGATACGTAAATACCATTGTCTTAATTTTTTCTTTTCCACCGGATGACCCCCTCTTTCACTTAACCCATTAATCACTTCGTCATTCGCTAGTACAGTTCCCAATGCTGCACACCAATTCACTTCACCTATACCGCAAAATGCCAATCTGTAATGCATTAAAATATCTTGCCGTTGTTTTTCGGTATAGGATTTCCAAGTTTCCGCCGTGAATGTTTTCACCTCATCCACTGGACAGGGATGGTTTATATTTCCTTCCTTTTCAAATGCCGACAGCAAATTTTGTATAGGGCTTGCCTTTTGCTGTGCACGATCAAAGTAACTATTAAAAAGTTGTAAAAATATCCATTGTGTCCATTTGTAATAAGTTGCATCGCAGGTGCGTACTTCCCTATCCCAATCATAGCAAAATCCAATATTATCCAATTGCTTTCTGAAATTATTAATATTATCATGGGTACAGATGGCAGGATGTACGCCATTTTCAATCGCATATTGTTCCGCGGGCAAACCAAACGCATCATAACCCATCGGATGTAAAACATTAAAGCCTTTTAATCTTTTAAAACGGCTATAAATATCCGAAGCAATATAGCCCAAAGGATGACCTACATGCAAACCTGCACCGCTAGGATAAGGAAACATATCCAAAACATAACACTTGGGTTTGCTTGAATCATTGCTAACCTGGTATGCTTTTTTCTCTTGCCAAATAGTTTGCCATTTTTTTTCAATGGCCCTAAATTGATACTCCATCTAATTGCATTTCATTTTAAATGGTTGAATCATAACAATTCTTTAACCAAAATCAAAAAAATACACATTTTGGCCTAAAAAATGGGATAATTCATCCTCTGCAAATGTAAGCCATTAGCGTTCAAAACCCTACATTTGCAAAGTGAACAAGTAAAATTTTATGCCATGGCAGTTACCGGATCTACCTCTTTAAAACGCAGCAAGCCCAACTACATTTATAGTGTTATTGGGGTGGCGATTGTATTATTTATCATGGGCATCATGGGATGGCTATTTTTAAACCTACATTCCATAGGAGACAATTTTAAAGAAGATATCCGTATTAGCGTTTATTTAAGAACTTCCGACAAAAATGCGATAGGAAAAGTGCAACAATATATTGCTAGTCAGCCCTACGCTAAAAATGTCGAATATATCAATAAGGAAAAGGCAAAGGATATTTGGAATAAGGAAAATAATGAAGAATGGGCTAAAATATTGGACGTTAATCCACTTCCTGAAAGTGTCGACTTTTTTGCCAAAGCGGATTATGTGAATCCAGATAGCTTAGCCAATATTAGCGCTATTATCGAAAACGAATTCAAAACAGAAGTGGCAGATATTCAATATCCAAAAAGCTTAGTGACCAACCTAAATGAAAGGGCCACTAAAATTGGGGTGATTTTTTTAGTAATGTCCATTATACTTTGCATCATTGTAATTATCAGCATCGACAATACTATTCGCCTAGCCATGTTCAGTAATCGTTTTTTAATCAAAACCATGCAAATGGTGGGTGCAACAAGGAGCTTTATTTCAAAACCATTAGTGATTCGTGCAGTTATCAATGGATTAACTAGTGCCTTTATTTCCATTGTTTTACTGTTTGGTTTAATTCAATGGGCGGGTAGTCAATTCCCACAAATCAATACCATCCAAGGTGCTGGAAATGATTTATTACTTTTTGGCGGTATCATTATTATGGGCGTGGGCATATCTGTATTTAGTACCTACCGTAGTGTAGTGAAATATTTAAAAATGAAATTAGACGATCTATATTAACGAATTCCTTACATTTATAATTCAGAAATAAAGTCCAACCCAAACGATAATAAATAATATCCTACGGAAATGACATTAGCTTAAAATAACATTGTATGATACAAAAAGAAACAAAAAAATCCTTAGACATTTTTGGTAAGTCAAATTATATTTGGATGTTGGTGGGTGCCTTATTGATAACAGCGGGAATGTTGTTAATGACTGGCGGAAAAAGCGCCGATCCAAATGTTTTTAATGCAAACGAAGTGTATAGCTTCAGACGCATTACATTAGCACCTATTGTTATGATCATTGGCTTTTTGGTTGAAATTTACGCCCTATTTAAAAAAGCATAATTAAAATAAAATTTAAACAGATCCCGACGCCTGCGCTCGGGATCTGTTTTTTAATACCCACTTATGAATACAATACAATCCATCATCATTGCTATTATTGAAGGTATCACTGAGTTTTTACCCATTTCAAGCACCGCACATATGAAGTTTGCCAATCCTTTTTTAGGCATTGCCGACAGTCCATTTGTTGACTTATTTGAAATTGTAATTCAGCTAGCTGCCATTGCCTCCATCGTCGTTATTTATTATAAAAGATTTTTTGATTTCAAGCATTATAGTTTTTACTTGAAATTGATCGTGGCGGTGATTCCTGCATTGCTATTTGGCGCTTTATTAAAAAAATACATTGATGCTGCATTAAATAATTTATGGGTGATTGCCGTTGTCATGATTGCAGGTGGTATCATCCTATTGTTTATAGACAAGTTATTTAAAGCGAATGAATCAGCAAGCAATTCAAATAGTAACGCAGGCGAAATCAGTTATCGAAAATCATTCATCATCGGTTGCTTTCAAGTGTTGTCCATTATTTTTCCAGGATTAAGCCGAAGTGCCGCAACTATTGTTGGTGGAATGAGTCAAAAATTAACCAAAAAAACTGCACTAGAATTTTCCTTTTTCTTAGCAGTGCCTACGATGATGGCAGCCTCCGCTAAAAGCACCTTGGATGTATACAAAACCAATCCTGAAGTGTTCGCTTCAGATAACCTAATTACCTTATTTATTGGTGCCGTAGTTGCCTTTATTGTAGCCCTAGTATCCGTTCAGTTTTTTATTAAAATTGTTCAAAAATTGGGATTCGCCCCATTTGGATGGTACCGAATTGTGTTGGGTATCACCATTTTGGTATTGTTATACACCAATTATCTTTGCTAACCCCACCTATAGGAGAGTTGCGTATTTATTAGTATTTTTAAAACACTAATAAATACACGTATGCAAACTGCCTCAAAAAAAGTTGTCAACGGATGGGCCATGTATGATTGGGCCAATAGTGTTTACAATCTTGTAATTACTTCTACTATTTTCCCCGCCTACTACGAAGCAGTTACTGGAGATGGCAATGAAAACACCCTAATTGATAAAATTAAAATTGGGGAATATGAATTTTCAAATACCGCACTATATAATTATATATTAGCCATTGCTTTTGTCATTGTAGCATTCATGTCACCCATATTATCATCCATCGCAGATGCAAGAGGAAACAAAAAACAATTTCTCCGCTTTTTTTGTACCATGGGTAGTTTATCTTGCGCCTCGCTCTATTTTTTTGACAGCGACCATATTATGGGCGGTTTAGTTTCCGTTATTATTGCATGCGTTGGCTTTTGGAGTAGTTTGGTTTTTTATAACTCCTATTTACCCGAAATTGCTGCACCCGAGGATCGCGATCGTATTAGTGCGAAAGGATTTATGATGGGTTATATTGGTTCAGTGCTTTTACAAATTATTTGTTTTGTGTTTGTATTAAAACCTGAACTTTTCGGAATCACAGTGGGTAAGGCATCCCAAATTTCATTTTTATTGGTGGGTGTTTGGTGGATCAGCTTTGGCTGGTTAGCTATTTCAAGGCTTCCAGAAAGTAAAGGTGTCAAAGCTTCACAAAGTAAAAATTTATTTACGCAAGGTTATAAGGAACTGCACAAGGTTTGGATTGAACTTAAAACACAGCCACTTTTAAAACAATTTTTAGTTTCTTTTTTCTTTTATAATATGGGTGTACAAACAGTCATGCTGGCTGCAACACTTTATGGCAAGAGTGAGTTAAACATACCTACCACCAATTTAATCATTGCCATTCTAATAATCCAATTAGTGGCTATTCCAGGCGCGCATTTGATGGCGAAGCTGGCAAGCAAATGGGGGAATTTTAATACCATCATGGTCGCTATATTAATCTGGATTGGCGGTTGTATTATGGGTTATTACCTCCCACGCAATAGTGTTATGCCTTTTTATAGTTTAGCCATTATTGTAGGATTTGTCATGGGCGGTATACAATCAGTGAGCAGAAGTACTTATTCCAAGTTGATGCCTGAAACGCACGATACGACAAGTTATTTCAGTTTTTACGATGTCACCGAAAAAGTGGCAATTGTTATTGGTATGTTTAGCTTTGGTTTTATCAATGAAATCACTGGATCACAACGAAACTCTGTATTGGCTTTGTGTATATTTTTTATTATTGGGTTTGTTTTATTATATCGCACTTCAAAATTAAAAGGACATGCAGGTATTTAGTGTTGACACAGGCAAGTTTAAATTAGATGGCGGTGCTATGTTTGGTGTTGTGCCCAAAGGAATTTGGAATAAACTAAATCCGGCAGATGAAAATAATTTATGTACTTGGGCTTTGCGTTGTTTGTTGGTGATTGACGGAGAAAGAAAAATACTCATTGATACAGGCATGGGTGACAAACAAGATGCAAAATTTTTTAGTCACTACCATCCACATGAAACCGTTGCTTTAAAAGATGCTTTACATCCACATCATATTTCTCTTGATGATATTACAGATGTGTTATTAACACATTTACATTTTGATCATGTTGGAGGGGCTGTGCAAAAGGAAAATGATACATTTAAATTGACTTTTCCAAATGCTACTTACTGGGTGAGTGAACCACAATGGGAATTAGCGCTAAACCCCAATAAGCGCGAAAAAGCATCCTTCTTAAAAGAAAATATTTTACCCCTACAACAAAGTGGCCAATTAAAATTAATCAGCCTACCTGCATTTAAAAGTGCAAGTAGCTTACAGGAAATTCATTTTAGCCCCAATATTACCTGCTTTGTTGTCAATGGACATACCCAAGGAATGTTAATACCTAAAATCAACATAGATGGCCGTCAATTGGTTTTTATGGCCGACTTATTGCCCAGCCTGGCACATATTCCGCTGCCTTATGTGATGGGCTATGATATGCAGCCATTGATCACACTGGCCGAGAAGGAACTTTTTTTAAATGAGGCTGTAAAAAATAATTATACTTTGTTTTTTGAACACGATGCGTTTAATGAATGTTGTAGTTTACACGAAACAGAAAAAGGGATAAGGGCGAATGCAAGTTTCTCATTGCATGCCTGGTTGCAAAAATAAATTAACCCCTACTCTACTACTTCCAACAATGAGGTTAATGGGTGTCGGATGTTCTCATAACCATCTAAGTCCACTTTAATACTTCCAACAACAATTGGAGTTTCAATACGAACAGGAATATGGTTTTCATCATCCGTAACCCATACAATCATTTTTTCACCGCCATCAAACATACTACCCTTCACCAATAAGGGCGCTAATTTAATGACTTTAAAACGGCCATATTGTGTCGTGATTTCAGAACGACCCAGAAATTTAAAATAGGAAGGATATAAAATGTCATCAATAAAAAAACTCAAATTAATTTTATCATTGATTTGACATTTTTCATAATTAATGTTTCTTGCAGCATAAATGGCACTGATTACATCGAATGTACAATCGGCAGTATTAAAAACACCCGCCTCACTAGTGGCTGTATTATTTTTTTGATCAAATAACACTTCTTGCTTTTTATGAAAGCTTCCTTCGTTAATATGTCGGATAAATTGATAGGGCAATAAGGTTTTTGCATCTACCACTGATTCATATTTGTCTCTGACTTTAAAAATCCAATCATATTTTGAATTAGAGCGACCATTGAGTGTAAATGTATAGGCCGGTGCGTTATTCCAAGTGGATGATTTAATACTAAACTCCGCCTTACCCGCATTCACATACAGACCTATAACATTATAATAAATCGAGTATCTCACTTTTTCGCCAGTCTGATAGGATTTGTTGATTTGATTACATAAACCATCCCGTTCCTTGGAAGGAAAAAAAGATAATAATGAACTTAATAATATTAATAAAATGTACACAGGGTCTTTAATTTAAAATGACGCACTTGATCATTAGCATCATGCAAAATTATTGCTTTATGCGGAAATTAATTAATAAAAATGCCCCAATGATGGCAGGTAATAAAAAGTTAACTGCCCAAATGATGGTACTTAAGCATATCAGCATTAAACTATTGTTATAGTAGGGTTCCAATAACACTACAATAATTTGTCCACGTATCACTAAATCCGTTAAACTGATTGAAGGGATAATACTTAGCAATAAAAACAACACCCCTAATGCTATCCACAAATCAGAAGGTGCAATAGGTATGTTTAACATTTTAACTGCCCAAGTATATTGAAGCACAAAAACAACATATTTAAAAAAAGAGAGACCCAATAAATTTAATTTTAATTTATTTTCAATTTGTAGTTTATTTATTTTATTTAACCAGCCTTTAAATTGTCCTGGATGAAAATAAACAAGTAAAGCAGCGACCAAGCCCAGTGGCATGAACCATTTAATCCAAGGGAAAAACGGCAGATTGAAAAAAAGTGCAATACTCCCAATGCTGATGGTAATGATGAGTTGCGCATAGGAAGACCAAGCCATTTGTGCCACTCCTTTTATTTTACTTCCCGGAGGCAGCAATAAAATACGTCCTACATAGTCACCCGTACGTGCAGGTGTAAAAAAAGCAAAAGCTTGACCAATCAATACTGACTTATAGGATTTAAAAATTGAAATGGGGCTCCAGGATGCGAGCAAATTTTGCCATTTGATTGCTTCCATTAAATAGTTCAATAAAAAAAGTAATAACAAAACTGCCCATTCAAAAAAAGTAACTTTCTCGAACTGAATTTTAATGTCGGCGCTGTATTGATTCAAATTTTCATTGTGCGCTACTTTATTATAAATAGCCACTAAGCATACCACAAATAGGATCAATCCAATAGATTTATTTCCCCAACTGCGTAAACGATTTATTAATACCTCCTTCATTGGCGGTAAAGTTCGGAATTTGCCATCATATTTGTAACTTTAATGCAAATGTCAAAGACTCCCATCATTTTAGGTATTGATCCAGGAACACAAATTCTAGGTTTTGCAATTTTAAAAGGCGGCACTAAGCCTGCATTAATACATATGGATGTATTAAAATTGACCAAAGAAAAGGACATTTACGCGCGCCTACAATTAATACATGCTAAAATCATTGAACTTATCGAAAAATACGAGCCTGCCCATTTTGCCATTGAAGCCCCCTTTTTTGGGAAAAACGTACAAAGTATGCTTAAGTTAGGGCGCGCGCAAGGGGTAGCGATTGCAGCAGCGATGCAGTTTAAATTACCGGTCACTGAATATGCCCCAAAAAAAGTAAAACAATCTATTACCGGCAATGGAAATGCCGATAAGGATATGGTTTGGAAAATGTTAGAACGAATTTTAGATTTAAAAAAACAACCGCAATATTTTGATGCCACCGATGCATTAGGCGTGGCGCTTTGTCATTGGTATCAAATGAGTAGCCCAGTGATGCCGGCTGCAAAAGGGTTAAAAGGTTGGGATGCTTTTTTAGCAAAAAATCCAGGAAGACTAAAACTTAAATAGCCCCACATTTATTATTTCATAGCAAAATCGAATCCACTTAAAATTCCTTATGCAGGCAAATGCGATTGAATCGTTTTTTGAATGTATTCAAATTCTTCCTTGGATAATTTTAATTTAGGCTGAGAAAATTCCATATCCTTCGCTTCATTAATAGGAATCAAGTGCACATGTGCATGAGGCACTTCCAAACCCACGGTAACCATGGATACGCGATTGCATGGAAAACTTTGTTCTATTGCTTTGGCAATGGGTTTTGCAAAAATTAATAGCGCTCCTAAAAAATCATCAGGCACTTCAAAAATTTTATCAACTTCTATTTTAGGCACCACCAATACATGCCCTTTTTGTAAAGGAAAAATATCCAAAAAAGCAAAAAATTGAGCTGATTCAGCAATTTTATAGGAAGGTATTTCTCCGGCGATAATTTTTGAAAACAAGGTCATTATAAATATATTGAAGCACTAATTTAATTAAAAAAGCAAAGCGCCCACAAGATTAATGTGTGCGCTTTGTTCGGGTGTTATAGTAAAGTATCTTGTTATTACTAAATAGTAATATTATCAATCATAAATTTCATAGTGCCATTGGGCGCAACCACCTCAGCAATTTCGCCCACTTTTTTGCCCAATAAACCTTTTCCAATAGGCGATGATGCTGAAATTTTACCTGCTTTTAAATCCGCTTCCTTTTCTCCCACCAAATGATAAGTGAATGTTTTTTTAGTCGCTTGATTGGTGATGGTCACTTTGGTTAAAATAGTCACCTTACTCGTATCAATGGTAGTGATATCCACAATTTTCGCATTAGAGATCGCAGATTCGTGTTGCTTAATTTTTGCTTCTAACATGCCTTGTGCTTCCTTAGCTGAATCATATTCCGCATTCTCCTTTAAATCCCCTTTTTCTCTAGCTTCCCCAATAGCCCTAGAAGCCGCTGGACGATCCACCGATTTCATTCGATGTAATTCCTCACGCATCTTATCGAAGGTCTCTTGCGTAACATACATATTCATTTCACTCATACAGTTCACTTTATTTATAAAAAAAATACAACGCCACATAAATGAAGCGTTGCACTAGGCAAAGATATTAAATTAAGGTCAAATAATGCCTAATTTTCCTAATAGGATTTGGGACATTTTTATATATGCTTCCTGGCTATAGCCTGCAATATGGGGCGTTAAAATAAAATTGGGGTAATCCGTCAAGGCCTTTAAACGCGCCTGTTCCGAAGGAGTATAGCTGTCCAATTGTTCGTTTTCAAGTACATCCATCCCCGCACCCCTAACTAGTTGATTTTGAAGCGCTTTAAGTAAAGCATCCGTATTCGTTACCGCACCCCTACAAGTACTTAAAAAATAAGGCTTTTGGATACATGCATTAAAAAAGGAATCATTTGCGTAATGGTGGGTGAGCTCCGTTAATGGCAAATGCAAACTAATCACATTGGCTTGTGCTTGAATTTGCTGTAAACTAGCTTGCTTGACTTGCGCAGTATCAAAGTTTGTTTTGTAAAGATCATGGGCTAATATTTTTACATCAAAACCTGATAAAACTTTTGCAAATGCACCGCCGGTATTTCCAAAACCAATAATGCCCACTGTTTTTCCAGTGAGTTCATCTGCCCTATTGGCATCACGAATCCATTGTCCATTTTTTATTTCGTCATAAGAACTATGAATGCGATTCATTAAACTTAATAATAAACCCAATGCATGTTCGCCTACGGTAGTACAATTTCCTTCGGGACTACTCACACATTGAATATTTTTTGAAGCGGCAAATTCAGTATCAATTAATTCCATCCCACTTCCAATACGACCAATCCATTTTAATTGCGTTGCAGCATTAATCATAGATTGATCAATTTTTAAACGGGTGGTAACAATTAATCCTGTAGCAGTATCAATTATTTTTGAGAGGGCATCATAGGTAATAG
>Ga0214919_10001020_pt1 | contig 47316 bp, 36 predicted proteins | sample LL1503_MetaG_FD_177994 | JGI IMG/M metagenome (GOLD analysis project Ga0214919, IMG submission 177994) | Freshwater microbial communities from Lake Lanier, Atlanta, Georgia, United States - LL-1503 | ecosystem: Environmental > Aquatic > Freshwater > Lake | place: USA: Georgia | collected...
TACATCAGAAGAACAAACGTTTGTTATTAGCGACCTTCGATTTATACACGAATACGAGATGCTTTTTAGTATCCCTAAGATACGCAGAGAAGATATAGTTATTATAAGGGTTATTAGACCAAATCCTACCTTAGAATTACAAGAAACTCATATATCTGAGATAGAATATATGAAGATACCTTATGATGTTATTATAACAAATGACGGCACGATAGAAAGTTATATTAATAAGTTTGAAAAGATTATTGATTATTAGGTTTGGTATATATTATGATATCTTGTAATTTATTGTTATTTTTTTGGTTTATATTTGTCTTTATAATAATGCTTGTAATATAAAATTGATTACCTTCGTATTTATAGAATATCAGCTGCGCAAAAAGAGGGATGATGAAAAATGACGGAAATATAATTCCATCCGTAAAAGAATATGATAGTATGGTATTACAAACGGAAGACACTGGGAAAATCTTTGAAATGGCTATATGCTTAGCGTATGGCATACCATATGATGGTAAATATAAGTATGGTATGGAAATACCAGAAAAACTAAAACCGCGACTTTCTAAACTTACTGAGATATTCCCAATGTGTATGCATACGGCACGTAAGGGTTCGCGGTATGATTATACTAGCGTGGATGATAATAGCAAACATCTTTCAGCAAAATCAACAAAAAAAGGGGGTGGAAAAGTAGCACCACAAGTTATAGGGCAATCTCAACCAAAAAAATTCTGCGATTTACTGGGAATTGAATATACTACAATACTTGCACTAAAAGAATATATTCAAAAAGAAATAATTAAAATCATTCCTATCATTGTTGAATACACATTTGATTGCCCTAATATTTACTATAATAAAGAAAAAGATACAATACGTTATATTACTTTAGACCAACCTATTGTATGGTCTTCATATTCTTTCAGATGGACTTGTGGGTGGGTTGATTGGAAGAATTCATCAACGCTAAAAATTATAATTAATGAAAAGGAGTTTAGTTTGCTCGAATTTCAATTTCATACAAAAAGCAGAACGAATATGGCAATTCGCTGGAGCTACGAAAATTTCTTGAATATCTTTGCAGATAATCTAACTATCAGCAACTTTTAGACAGAATAGGTATTCCTTAATTTCAACATCTTTGTTATATTCAAATGATTTAAACCTTTTGTAATCTCTCTCAATAACCGAAGCATCCCCATATTTTTTTAGAATGTCTAACATCTTTTCCTTTGAAACTATACCTTCGCTATTATAAGAGAGAAATATCCAATTTGTTTTTAATCCTTTGAATAGCGTTTCAAAGGCTTTCTCAGTTATATCTCCTTTTTTGCAAAATGGCGATATGAAACAATCGGAGGGAATTCCTGTTTTACCCTTCAAAGGTAATTCAGATAATAATAATTCAGGTGTTTTAGCAATAATATTCAAAGGAAAATAGTTTTTAGAATATTGCCTTGCATTATATGGCGGGTCTAAATATACTAAATCGGTTTCAAAAGATGCGAGAAAATCGGTATTTAGAACATCATTGTTGTTGGTATTAGATGCATAGTGTGATTGCAACGTATTATTATGAATAGGCATTAATTTTAGATTTTTCATTGCCTTCGCTTTAAAATTCTTTAGGAAGCATCCATATACTGCTGGAACATTACTTACTGCATCAGCGCTTATAAGTATAGATGCTAGGATAAATTGATATTCGTCGAATGCTAGGCTTTCTTTAATTAATTCAAGCTTATTACGGATATAGTCAATGCGTTTTGCATTTTCAATCGTAAAGAATTTGCGTTCGCAAGACCCGAAAGGACTATAATGTGTTGTAATAAACCCAATGGTGGTTGAATGTTTATTATCTTGAATATCTTGCTGAAATTCATCTATTATTTTTTTACAATTTGCAGTATATATTGAGCGTGTAAATGCGTGAGTTATGATAGAACTATATAATTCTGCATCATTCGAAATAACTATAGCATTATGTTTCCTAAAGTGGTAAGAGACAATACCTGTTCCTGAAAACATATCTCCAATTCTCTTATCGGCAAATGATGTCCATCCTGTTTTTTCCTTCATATTACTTGTAATCCAGTCGAGTAATTGAAATTTTGAACCAATGTAATTTAGACGATATATTTTATCGGGCATTACTTCTTTTGTTCCCTTACATTGTTTCATATGATTATTATATGCTTCTTTCCTTGTAAAATCTTCTTTACAAATATCGCAAACATATTTAATCTTAACCATATTTATCAATATATTATAAAAATAATGTAATTTTATATATCATTTTTTATTACAACTTATTATGATATTCTTTAATGCATTTTTCAACTGACGTTTTAATATCAGGGATATCAGGATATAGCGAGTATAACTTATCAGTCGATAGTTGCGTATTAGAACGCTTTGATAACAATATGGCATCCTGCTCTTCGACGCTAAAATTTTCCCACACAAACCCTCTATCTATATGTTCTCTATACATCTCTAAAATCTCATTGTGAGTTATAAGCCCCTTATTGACTAGATTAAAAGTGCCCGTAGTTTCTTTCATAATCATATCCATAATAACTGGGAACATATCTTCTAATACGGACATTGAATTGGGCATAGAGCAAATCTTATTATATTTGAAAATTTTACTTAGAAAATTTCTATTATGCTCAAAATTTACAATGGGCATTCGAATGCGTAGGTTCAACGTATTTTTTGAATACATATGCTGAAGCCTATCTGTGAAGCCTTTAACAATTGAATAAGAAGACCCAAAAAATGTTGGGAGTTCATCGTCTCCAACGCTGCTAGTTGTAGGGTCGTCGCTGCTAAATATACAGCCTGTTCCTAGATATGTGTAGTGAATATTATATCTTTCGCAAAGAATTGAAAGTATTACAGGGGAATACAAGTTATCTCTGATATTGTCTTTAAGTTTTCCTGGCAGTTCTAGATAATCAATTGTATTATGTTCGCCCCCGTGCGTCCGTCCAATAAACGAAATGATATGCGTTGGCGAATACAATTTAATCTCCTCCTCTACTGCTTTTTCATCATCTGCTCGAACGTCAGTGCCAATATATGTAATCCCGTGATTATTCAAATAATCCCCAAATTGCTTACCTATCCACCCTTTGCATCCGAAGAAAAGAATTTTCATATTTTTATATTAGTAATTAATATTCTTTTTATATAATATATATCAATATCAATTCAAAACGATACCGATGATAATATTAGTTATCAATATGTATAAAGATCAGAATATATATAGAAGCTTAAAAATTAAAAAGAAGTTTTTATATGGATTAGAGGGAAACAAGGTAATATTTAAAAAATGGGATGATGCCGATGGTATCCAGTATATCTTAAAAAGCAAGAAGGTGCGTGGTATTATAATAACTGGCTCTGATTATTTTATAGGCGAAGGCGTTCATTCAGTGATAGATGAAAGTATTATTAAATCTAAAATACCGATACTAGCAATATGCTATGGGTTTCAGTATTTAATTAGCAAATACGGGAACCTATCATTTATAAAATCTTGTAAAAGCGGATATATGAAGTATTACAATAGTTTCAACATAACGCACCCTTTCTATATTCCTAAAAATAAATATTTTTTTTCGCATACAGATTATATAGTGAAAGTTCCCAAAAATTATAAGGTTATTAAAAGGATTGGTGAGAAAATAATTGTTGCATATAACTATAAAAAAAACATATTATGCACCCAGTTCCACCCAGAAAAATACAAAAAATCCAGTAAAATATTCTTTAATACGTGGATTGATAAGTGTTTATTATAGATACATAAAAGATAATGATACACAAGAGTTTATTATATAGAATAATATGTAAATACGTAATCTACCTAACGCGCGTATTAATAAACGTTTAAATAGTATAAATATTATATAAACAATTGATATTCAATTAAATATATAATATGACAACATTAAATCTTAATAATATAAATGACGATTTGATTGAATTAAATAGAGATACATTTAAAAGCAAACAAATGGGTTTTAATATACCAAATAAGCAAAATAGAGTGTCTCAAAATAGTTTTATGAATGATAATACATTATTTAATAGAAATAAGATAAGTGATGATGTGATTTCTATGTCTTCGAGGTCTTCTTCGCGTTCTTCTTCGCGAGCTAGTTCAGTTAATGGCGATTATGATAAAAGTGCCTATATGAAAAATATGCAGAATATATACAAAGGAAAGGGTTCGCCTAAAATATCAAAATATAAGGAGGAAAGCGATGAAAGTAGTGTTGTAAGTAGTTCAAGCAATCGAAAGGCGGCTTCGGGGAAAAGCCAGCAAGTTTCAAGTAAATATAAAGCACAAAGTAAATACGAAGAAGACGAAGAAGACGAAGAAGACGATGATGACGAAGACGAAGAAGACGGCGAAGACGAAGAAGATGGAGAAGATGAAGACGATGACGGAGAAGACGGGGAAGACGGAGGTAGCGAATATGATGGCGATTATAAGAGAGGAACTAAAAATAGGCATTTAACTGCTAAGGAAATTATTATGAATGAATTAAATGAGAAGAAGGAAATTATTTATCAAATAGATAGGTTGGAATCGAAGGGCTTCAAGGTTCCATTTAAGTTTAATATGAACTCCGACTTGGAAGAAATGCGGGCTGAATATAATCGCTTAATACGCGAAAAGGAACTTGACGGGAGTGTGAGATTTCAGCAAAAAATGCTAATGGCATTTATTTCGGGAACTGAATATATGAATAGTAGATATGACCCGTTTGCTATAAAATTAGATGGGTGGTCTGAACAGGTTAATGAGAATATTAATGATTTTGATGATATATTCGAAGAACTGCATTACAAATACAAAGCGACAGGTAAAAAGATGGCTCCTGAACTAAGGCTATTTATCTCATTGTCGGGGAGCGCATTTATGTTTCATCTTACTAGCAGAATGTTCAAAGAGCAGCCAATGCCAAATATAGAAAATGTATTAAAATCAGACCCTGAATTGATGAAGCAATTCCAACAGGCTGCCGCGAAGCAATATGTGATGGGTAATAATTATCCATCAGCCTCTTCTGCTTCACTGCCGCAACAGCAACAGCAGCAGAATATCCCAATGAGCAATAGTTATAGTAGTGGGGGCGATAGCAGTTCAGGACTATTTGGTATGGTTAGTAGTTTGTTCAACACATTAAATTCGCCTGTATCCAGTATGTCGATGCCTTCGATGCAATCAGCGTCTAATAATGTAAATATGAGGCAAGCACCAAATATTACTGAGTTAAGACACAAGCCCTCTGCTGATATTGAAAACATTATCAATAATGTCCATAATAACATATCAATGGATCATAATGATAATAATATCGAAACATTGTCTGTTAGCGATGAAGAAATAACATCTATAATCGAAGATACTGCAGATATCAAAATATTAAGAGGCGTAGGGCGACCACGTAAAAACACGCGAACATTAAATATATAAATATATACTACTACATAATAGTAATACATTAGTGTTATTGATATGTTTGCGTATTTTAGTAAAATGAATAATAGAGGCATCGTATCCTTATTATTATTGAATAACTATGATTGCGACGACGGCGAAGATTGCGAAGACGACGAATACTTATTTAATAACTATACTATCGCTAGGTGGGCGAAAGAATATAATTTTATGATTATGCACCCTTATAACATAGTTGTTAGAGAGGATATCCCACCGCTTTTCTCTTATAGTTAAATTTAGCACTTTTTACTATTTTCAAGTATTTGCCATTATATTTACCAATCTTCTTAGCCTTTTTTACCATCCTTTTATAGCCACCTTCCGAAGATACCGAAGATTGTAATAGTGATGTAAGAGCTTCTGGTATTTCAGGTGTCCTTTTTGTAATCGACCTTTTACCATTGCTATTAATAATGGGATATGTGCGAGGTTTTGGTTTATTTTTTTCACTATCAAGATATATTTTTATAATTTTTTTGAAAATACTAAAGACTTTGCGAGGGTTTTTATTATAGTTAGTGTGTAATGATTTAAAAGTTTTTAATTCAGCAACAAGATTTTCAGGACATCCTATAAACCAACATAAATTCAAAGCAAAATCAATGCGTGATGCTATTTTGTCAAAAAATTCTTTCATTGTAGTATAATCAACAGAAATCCCTAAAGAAACTGCGCGTATAGTGAAAGTGGACTGCCCGTCCTTACTTATATTCGTAGTAAATGAAAGGTCTTTTTTAAGCGTCTTTTTATTATCAGGGTCGTAAAAATTATCAGCAACTGCCTCTAAAATGGCGTTTAGGCTACTGATATTAGGTTCCTTCAGTTCCTTCAGTTCCTCATTACCTTGCAATTCTTTAGATAATACCTTCTCTTGTATCCCTTCATTTTTAGGTTCTTCAAGTATTTCTCTTGTTTGCTCTGTATTTCCTATTACATTATGTAGTTCTATTGTAATATTTTTGAATACATCACCAAACAATGTAAGTATATCATTATTGCTCGCATTATCTTCGCTTGTAACAACTACGTCTTCTATAGCAGTTTCTTCAACAATTTTAATCATATCATTTTGTAAATTGTCTAATTTTTTTTCTTCTAAATCATTTAACTTTTTTAATATTTTTAAACTGCTAGGTGTAGAGGATGATTCGCGATTAATAAATGTTTTAACACTGCGAATTGCCTTACTAATCTTATCCTTTATTTGCGCTTTTATTTTAGTTTTTTCGGATGTTTTATTTAGTCGCGACGGCGTATATTGCACATTGTATGACGATGGTCTTTTATCTACTACATCTTCATTAGATTTTGCTGCTTTAGGGACTTTCGCGGCTGCTGCTGCTGCTGCTTTAGGGACTTTCGCGGCTGCTGCGTAGGGCATATTATCTTTATCCTTATTCTACATTATTATAAATATAATATTAAAATGTTATCAGTATAAAAAAATGATGACATAAAATAAATAATATATATAATAACAATGTTGAAATTATTGAAGATTATATTTGCAAAGTTAAAAGAGGCTGAGTTGCTATCAAAGGAAGAACTTATATTCCGCTATAAGTTTGAAAGAAATATGCAAAAACTATTTGCTAAAAAACATAAAAATATAAAACATACATAAAATACATTACTTTACACATCCCCCCCGCCATCTCTTCGTCGGACTTTGTTAGACGCTATATATCCTGCATTCCGCGCTTTCTACTTTTTCCCATTTATCGCCAGTCCATCCTTCAATCATTTCATCTTTATAATCACTGATAAGTTCGCTGCGCGCATACATAAGGAATTCCCTCATATCAATCTTGTTAAGATTTGTAGTATATGAAATCTCCTTGTCTTTGCAATAGGTCTTGATATACTTCAAGAAATGCTCTTTCTTCAGGCTCCTAATTAACTTATATACCACATTCTCATTAGGCAATTCGGTTTTATCATTCATAATCCTGCTTGTGATATTATAACCTAAATTATAGGTGTCTTCGTGCTTCTCGAGGTTAAGTTGGCGAATTCCCTTATACTTCTCCAAGTTTGAAAGATAATTACATAGGATACGCGTGGAATAATAATAAATATCATTATCGCCATAAATTTTCTCGTGCACAACGCGCCCATTGCTGTAGTTATAAGGGAACTTAAACATTGCTTGGTGGTCTTCAAGTTGTTTTGGTTGTCGCTTCAGTATTTGTTTGTTCCTAGACATTATTAAAGTATCTTCTAATCAATTTTTATATTTATTTCAAAAAATTATTACAAATTTATTCTAATATATAAAAAAATGATGTAAATTATACTAATACGTATCTCATATACATATGAACATTATCAAAACATTCTCTAATTTATTCGTATCCTCCGTATCCTCTGAGAAGGATGCTGGGGAACATCAAATAGTCGCGACGGATATCGAGGATATCCATCGGGATGTCCATAAGGAGATGGGATATAAAGAGAATAGCCAATTTAACTCTTTGATAGAAAGTATTGCAGAGGAGTTTGCAAGGGATATTGAAAGGTTTAAAGCAACTAGCGATATTGATAGGTTCAAAAAGAATATTCAAAAAAAATACAAGTATACTATTTCAAATGCCGAGTTTATCAAGATATACAAGCATCTTAATCTAGATAACCAGCAGCTGCGCAATCTTATAACAAAGAAGAAGTGCAAGTCAAATTCAGGTGTTCTCGTGATAACGCTTTTAACCTCAGCGCACCCTGAATATATCGACGAAGAAGGCAATGTTAAAACTGCTCGTTTTTCTTGCAAACACGATTGTGCCTATTGTCCGAATGAACCAGCGCACGAAGGGAATAATTGGGTAGCGCAACCTAGAAGTTATTTATACTCGGAACCTGCGGTATTACGAGCGAACGCCAATGATTTCGACGCTATAAAACAAATGAACTCGCGCATATCAACACTTATTAATATGGGGCACATTCCTGATAAATTAGAGATTATCGTGTTAGGAGGGACGTGGTGCGAATATCCTCGTAATTATCAAGACCGCTTCATAACTGAAATATATTATGCTGCAAATATTTATTTTGATAGAGACCCTAAGCGTCCTAAGAAAACGCTAGAAGAGGAGATAGAAATCAATGAAACATCTACAATTCATATTATTGGGCTAACTTTAGAAACGCGACCTGATACTATAAATATCGAGGAAATCGCTAACTTTCGCCGATATAATTGCACACGAATACAATTAGGTGTTCAGCATACAAACAACAAGGTATTGCAAAAAATAAACAGAGGGCATACAATAGAATGCGCATATGATGCAATAAAACTTCTGAAAAACAATTGCTACAAGGTTGATATACATATAATGCCTAATCTTCCGGGTTCGTCCTATGATATTGATAAAATAATGCTAGAAGAGGTCTTGTATGACCAGCGAATACAAGTTGACCAGTATAAAATATATCCGACCGCCATAGTTCCTTTCACGCGAATTAAGAGATGGTTTGACGAAGGCACATATATACCATATGATGATATGCTATTATATGAGCTTATTAAGGAATTTAAGAAGAAGGTTCAAAAATACAAGCGACTTAATCGTATTATTCGCGATATACCTGGACACTATATAGAAGGAGGGTATTCCACAAAATTTGTAAATATGCGTCAGCTGCTTCAAGATGATATGCGAACAAATAATTGGGGATGCAAATGTATAAGATGCCGCGAGATTAAAGGGAACATCCTATCATCGCTCGATAATATCAAGTTAAATATAGAGATATATAGAGCATCAGATTGCAATGAATATCATATTAGTTTTGATACTGATTGCGATAAAAATTATTTAATAGGATTTCTACGGCTCCGCCTAAGCGGCGTGAGCAGCGTGAGCAGCGTGAGCGAAGAAGAAGACAATAATTTACAAGTATTACCTAGCATCAAAGGATGTGCTCTTATAAGAGAATTGCACGTATATTCGAATTTGAATAGCGTCGGGGATAACATAGAAGGTTCTATGCAACACAAAGGGTTCGGTAAGCAACTAGTTGCGAAGGCTGAAGAAATAGCAGCAAATAATGGATATAGAAGGATTGCTATAATTAGCGGAACAGGTGTTAGAGGATACTATAGAAAACTAGGATATGAATTGATTGATACGTATATGATAAAGGATATATGAGATATTATGTATATTATTTATATTATTTATATTATTTATATTTATTTGTGTGTATAGCAAGATAGCTGCTATTATCAGTGGTTTCATATGACCCTTCCAAATCTTTATGCCAGTAATCGCAATGTATTAAATTAATTTTATGAGGAAGTAATATTAATGGATATGCGAGGTCATCAATAGTATATGGATATGAATTGGATTTCTCATCATAATGATATATATCATAATTAATATTTTCCATATGCTCTATTAATATTTTACAAGACTTGTTTGAAAAATAGATTAGCGGACCTTTTAAAAATACAGGGGTATATGGCATTTTTGAATATTTTTGAATATCAACGCCTTTCAAATTATGCAAGGGATTATCAAATTCTTCTGGATGGTCGTTGTAATAATAGACCAGATGCAAGGATGTCTCTGATTTGCTAGGTTCATATTTATATGGTTCATTTATAACAGATAAACCTTTAATTGAACTACCTAAAAAATCAATATCAGTTTCAATACAATTCATTTCATTTTCTCCATTTATTTTAATTTTATATTTAGGCGATACTAAGAATGCCTTTAATCGCGTTTCATTGAATACTAGGTCATCATTAGACCGCAACACACCTTCTTTAATATCAAAGATTTCATATAGATATTTTAGCGATAGCACAAATTTTTTTAAATTATAAATATACGAGTCTTCGCATTTAATCGTTAATAAGTTCCCTTCAAGTTTATAGTCGCAATCTAAAAATAGGTCGCCGATTACATAGATTACTTTCCAGTTCCCATAATTGTCTTGAAGATTAAATTCTTTTAATCTTGTATTTAAAAACTTTTGACAACTTGTCACAAGGATAATACCATCAACCTTAATCATATCAATGTTATTATTTTAATTCTAAATAATCTTTATATATATATACCTTATTTATCCTTATCCTTGATATTCTTATTTATTCATATTTGTATGAACTGCCATAACCGCTTCGTGATAATGGTAATCATTGTATAGTCTCGCGCAATGTATAAAACTAATTTTGTTATAATATAAAATATATGATACGCCGCAATCTTCAATAGTGTATGGATATGAACCGCTATATTCATCGTAATGAAATATATTGAAATTAATATTGCTCATATGATTTATTAAGATATTGCAAGATTTGTTCGAGATATAATACAATACGCCACTAGGTATTATAGGGAGACGCGGGCGCTTGATATACTTTGATAAATCCACGCCTTTAAGATTATGCAATGGATTATCAAAATCTTCTTGGTGGTCATTATAATATTGAAGCATATAAGTATCCTCGACTGCGGTTTTTATATCATCATCTGAGATTTCGTGTGAAAGCAAACTCTTATTTACGTGCGACTTACCTAAAAAATCGATATCAATCAATGTATTTGTATTTCCATTACTAACCTCGCATATTTTAGGATTTTCTAAGAAGCATTGCAATATACCTTCGTTAAATACCAAGTCATCGCCTGACCGCAATACACCTTCTTTAATATCAAAGATTTCATATAGATATTTTAGCGATAATGCTAATTTTTTTAATAAATGCAGATAACTATCCTCGCATTTAATCTTCATCAAGTTCCCTTCGAGTGTATAGTCGCTATCTAAAAATAAATCGCCAATAACATAGATTACTTTCCAGTTCCCATAATTGTCTTTTGGAAGTTTGTATTGCACTAAACGCGTATCCCTATGCTTATGGCAACTTAATACAAGAATTATACCATCAACCTTAATCATATCTATGTTCTTTACATTCTTTATATCCTTTATATCTTTTTTGTCTTTTTTGCCAATAACTCTTTTAATCCTCCAATAAACTTACCATTTTTAAATATCATAGGGAAATAAAAATATGGTATTATTGTATATTGCTTAATAAATTTATAGAAATTGTCGCGTTCTCTACACGTTTTTAGGAATTTATCACAATTTATATTAATACATTTTGTAGAGGGCATCGTCTTAATATGTTCCTTTGCCATAACACAATATTTGCATTTAGTTATACTATATATTGTATAATCGGTCTTTGATGGTTTTTTATATTTATCTGCATCCATATTTAATAATATCTACTAATATAGTAGATAAATACCAAAGATATGTCTGCACCGAGAAGAAGAAGTGCGCGATTACTTGCTAAAGAGGAGTATGACTTACCTATTGATTTAACAGATACAGCAATTAAAGAAATTGAAAAAATTAAGGCTGATGAATTGAAATTCCCTATAGAAGACGAGGATTGGGTAGTATTTTTTTGCGAATATTTTGAATATATAGAAAATAATATTAGCGTTTGTTTATCAAAAATACCTGCTCTTCATCATGTAACTATGGGTGCTTTAAACAAGGCTGGATTAGAAGGAGGCGGATTTGATAGCGAGTTTGACAATTATGATAATACAAATTATAATATTGGGTTATACTATTCATTATTTACGCAATTTAGAGATGGGACAAATAAAATAATTGGTTGCGATAAAATTAATTTACTATTATCATATGTGGGCAAAGCAGTATTGCGAATGGCGGGTAGACATAATAGTATATCTGCTAATGATTTAATAGCATTTTTTAGGAAAATTGTGGTTATATTAGAATTATCAGTATTCCAAGAAGTATTTTTACATTATATGACTGGTGATAGCACGGGACATAAGCATAGCATAGATTTCAATTATCATAACAAGACAACGCACGGGTGGTATATTGGTATATGGTTAAGAAAGCAAGAGTTTCTAGGGGTAGTAACAAGTAATGGGAAAAATTTTAGGAAAAAATACGATACAGGGCTTAGATTATTTGTTAGAAATTATCTTCATAGATTAATTGTATATATGAGAACATTTGGCAATAATTATCCATTAAAACACGAAAAACCTTATAATTACAGCGGTGATATTAAAAAAGCAACAAAATATCCGCTACCGCATAATGGGCTTTACAAATATAATACCCCCCTTCATTATTATTATATGAGCCGCGATGATTGGGATTGTATTCCAAACTTTTTATTACCCGAAGACGCAAAATGGACATCTTTCGCAAAGAATTTTAAGCATCCTAGCAAATGGACTAATCCGCCTCCTCAATGGTGGATTGATAGGATAGAAGATAAAAAAGGGTTATTAAATGGGTATGCTTGGTGGAAAAGTGGAACTGATGAAGAAGAATACTATCAAAAAAAATTAGTAGGCACTAAAAATCTCGCAAAATGGTTGGCGATAAATGGAACTTTAGAAGAACAATATGAAGACCACGCAAATTTATGGGATGCCGATAATGAAGACTTTGAAGAAGCAGGGATGAATTTTGGAGGTATGTCTGGAGGTATTTCTAAAACTCCTTCGAAAAGAACTAAGAAAATATTTAAAATAATACGCGATAAGGATATTGCGTTAGACCCAAAAATAAACAAGGAATTAAAATATAGATTAAATTTATACTTTGATTTTAATAATGCTAGTTGCTCTAATACAAATGCTAAATGTGATTTAATAGATAACATATATACAAATAAATTAAATAGTTCAATAATACTATATTTTAATGCTAAAAAAATAATACAGGATACGCCAAAAAAGAAGGCGGCGAAGGCGGTGTCATTGCCTAAATTATTACTTTCTGCAAAAATGCGCGCGGCTCACGCTGCTCACGCGGCTACAAGATAATCATATTCATTTGTTATTCTTCTTTCTCCATTCAGCACCAATTTTCTTCATAATATCAGGCGCTTTATCATTAGGATGCTTTTTGCAAAGTTCCTTATACATCTTCTTTACAAACTTATTATAGGGGGTTAGTTTGCGCTTTTTAGCACCGCCCTCTTGAACACTCATTCCGCAACTACCAGCCATATAGTATATCTTCTTCTATATATATGTTATAAAAAAATAATTTGTTGTTGTTAAAGAGGATTTTAGTTATTATTAGAGATATTATATTATTGAATATCCGAAGGCATTTGTATGAAGCTTAGAGTATTGTATTTGACAACTCCAGCATTGGTATCGTGTAGTCTTATATAAGCAACCGCTTGCAAACACGCATCGCATAAATCGTCCTTCTTCTTATTATTATCAAATATTTCACAAAGAGCAGCGTCATCCTTTATATAGTTTTTACATATCTCTATGCTTGTTTGCTTATTCATCTTATATTTATCCTGCCGAAATCCTCTAGAGTTCTTGGTTTTTTGCGTAGCCGCGTCCATCTTAATTTGTATGTCGGGTTTATAGTCGTGTGTTTTCGTTTTCAGGGATGCATTAACAAGCACTACGTTATCTATAATTTTATCCCAATATTTTAGGAGGCTGAAATAGCAATATATTATATATTGGATGGTTTTCATTATACCATTAAGGTTTGATGGCTGGTTCTCAATCAATACATAATCTATTTCTTCAATTCCTTTCTCTTTCAACTCGCCAATTATATTATCAAGTTCCATATATATTCTCTCGGATATATCATCAATCCCTTTAATATCCTTCTTTTTATCTGCTAATGATATTATACGCCAGTCTAATATATGTATGTTAGTCGCGGTTTTTTTTAAAATACACAAGGCTAAATTCTTAATACCAATATCAAAACTTATATATATCATTTATATATATTATGTTAAATGTATTATTTATATGCTCGCGTCCTAGATGCTTTTATGCAACATACTAATAGTCCTCTTATTAAACGAGGTTATATTATGGTGTTTAATCAATGTTGTTAGGTTTAGCCAAAAAGTATCATTCTCAAACTTTTTATTATATTTATTAATCTTTTTGTATTTTCTATATAACCATTTATGTAATTTTTCCAATATGATGGTATTCGCAGGATTATTTTTGATATACATCTTTTTATTTGATATTAGTCGAGATACGAAATGCTTTAATTCAGATATGCTAGTATATTCTTGAGGGATGCTCTCCCATAAATTATGAAACTTCAAATAATCATATGTAGAGCATAGAAGCAGATGGTCAGTATAATCTACGAATGTAGGATTGTTATCGATAATCATTATATTATTAACGATTGAATGCGTCTTAGGCATTTTAATAGCCTTCAATAATTGAGGTAATATTTTAACTACAGATTTCTTGATATTACCATAATTATCTTTAAAACAATTATCCCTCGTAAATATAGGTCGGTTGAACTTTATATTATTTTGTTTTTCTATGATTAATATCTCTTTATACGCCCACGTTTTATCAGAAGCCGTGTAAATAAAGAAGAAACTATTTGGGAATACCTTCTTCATCTCGGTCATAAATGTAGTAAAGTGGGGTCTTAGCAGTTTAGATTGCAAATTATAGCAATTGTCTAGCATCTTATCGCACAATGTTTTATATTTAACAAGATTACCTAATTGGATATTGCCGTTTTTTAATATTATGTTTTTTCTAATAATTTCTTGTATATTATAAATATCGCATTGATAACTACAATCGCCTATTATAGTCCCATCTAAATCCAAGAGAAATATATATGGTTCATTATTACTCATTATATAATACTATAATACTATAATAATTATATATAATTATATATTTTTTATATTTTATTTATAGTAATACCGCATATAATAGAATGGATAGAGAAGGTTATCTTGAAGCAGCACTTAAATATGCTGCATTGCAGAGGACTAGGACTATCAGCAGGAATGGTGCACGTGTTCGTCCGCAAATGAGAGGACGACCTATACCGCATTATCAAAACCCAATATATAATTCTAGAAATAATAAAATAAATTTTCAAGTTCAGCATCGCCCCGCAATTATACATCCTCGCAATATGATGTATGCTAATATGCACGGCGTTCACGGAGTTCATTACAAATCGCAAAAGCCGCATATGCGAACGCAAGATACTGCTAGATTTTGCAATAGTCTTGGATATGTTTTACCAGCACCAAAATTACTTACAAGGAATGCTAAAATAGCTTCTAATAATAAGCAACAACTAGAAGCCGTCAAAGAAAAATCAAGAACATCTTCCAAATTATCTTCTAATAGTCCGACTGCTCCGTCTGCTCCGTCTGCTCCGACTGCTCCGACTGCTCCGTCTGCAACTACTAAAAGAAATTCAAAAACCAATAATACGCCGCCGCGTAATACACCAAAAGTTCTACAAGGAAAAACAAGAGTTATGCGGCTTTCGCGTTCGACTAATAGGCGTTCAAATGTATAACTCGGTATTATCTTGCAATCTTATTTTATTTTTTTCATATAATAATTCCTTCCTTTTATCAATATACTCAGCCATACAAGTAAAGCCATATAATATCATCTCATTCACTTGTTCATCCGTCAATTCAATACGTATCCCCTTTCTATTTACTATAACATTCATAGCATTCTGTATTGTTATATTTTCAGGCATAAAATAATATTCTTTATCCCCTGAATTTATTTCGTTAAGGGTCACCTGACTAATTCGCAATATATCAAACATCTTGCATATTTGTCTTATTATGAAAAAGATATTCATCTTGTCTTTCGTAGGAACGTAGCCTTCCCTTTCTTTATATATTACCATCCCAATAATATTCTCTTTTGAAACGTGTGAAAATATTTTAATAGGAAAATTATTAGAAAACGCACCATCATAATAATATTCACCATCAATTGCAACGGGGTTAAATATTAAAGGGACTGCCATTGATGCTTCACAAGCAGTGAATATTGATACGTCTGGCGTATCCTCAATAGAAAAAATACGATTTTCGCACCTATTTATATTTGTCGTCGAAAAATATAGATTAACTCCGAACCTTTTAGAAGCCTCTTTAAAAGTTATATCTTCCATATCGGGATATTTGACGCGCAATACTTTTCTTAAATGTTCCATAAAATGCGATATAGAGCATAAGCCTAAATTAGAAACAATCTTATAATAATTCTTTGTGGGTATGTTGCATAGATTAGTATCACTTGCTGATGTATAAATAACCCTCTCTGCTTCTTCTATTGTTAGCTTGAATGTAATGAATAGGGCTACAAACGACCCTATAGAATTTGCTGCGATATGCGTAATATTCTTGTGCATATTCTCTAAGTATAAATATCTAAGAGCGCCTACAAATAGAACGCCTCGCATACCTCCGCCAGATAAAACAAGATGCGTAATATTCAATTTATCCATAAATACTTTCTCGAATACAAAGATACTATATTTTGTTTATATAATATCTTTATATATTCGAATTATACTCGCATATATCAATATTATAATAGATTAGCGCCTCTTTTGCAGCATTATTCTCGGCTTCCTTCTTATTATTCCCCGTAGATGTCGCGATGATGGCATTATTGCGATCCTTTATGCAATAAGTGAAAATGCGGATATTATCTTTAATCAATATCTTTACTTCGTAAAACTTAGGTATATCTTGAAGGTTGTGCATCATATAGGAAACGAGCATATCCTTGTAATTATTCTTTATTCTTATTAACTCACAGAAGTCAATATAATTCTCAATGATATAAATGATAAAACTTTCGACAATGAAATATCCTGCACCAGTGAAAGGGGATATATTAATGCTATTTGGAAGCATCACCTTATCGCTCTCGGTTTGAAAGTCGAGAAATAGCGCACCTATGAATGCTTCAAATATATCTTCCATAATTTTAAAATTATTTCTGCCGCCAGACTCTTCTACTTGCTTGGATATTATAGCGAACTTCGGGAAACCTATTTTGTCTGATAGATATCCAAGCATCCGTCCATTCACTATTTTCGTTCTAATTTTCGACAAAAAGCCTTCATTCTGGTCTGGAAACCTGCTATATAAATAGTTGGCGACTATCATACCTATTAAGGCATCACCTAGAAATTCTAGGCGTTCGTAAGACATATCTTGAAGCGGCAAGCAATCGCTGGGGCAATTGATATTACTTTTGTCAAAGTCGATGTTCTTCATCGTGCAATATGATTTATGAACAAATGCGACGCGATATAAATCGATGTTTTTGAATTGAATATTCGACAATCCATTGTTATTAAAAATTTCAGTTAAATCGTCGCTTTGAAGCAGAACATTCTTGTTATTATACGGCTGATTAGTAATTTCGATATCCTTTGTTTTGTTATGTATTCCTTGTATGCGCTTCATTGTATATGATTTATTATATAAATAATATATGTATATTATAATATCATTTTTTTATTATATCATTTTATTATATAAATATTAATTGTTTATTTCTTTTAAATAGAATAAAATAGAATTATATATAGTATAATGGATGATTTTATTATTCAAGGTTCAGAACCAATTCTTAAAGTTGATTCGCTAGGTATTGGAATAACTGCGTTCAGTGATATTGAACAATTGTCATTGTCTGATAAAGAATATTTAGTGGTCGGGGATAGGCACGGCACTCCAAATTATAGTAATCAATATGATACAAAATGGAATATGTATGTAAATCACGAAGGCGTTGCTATTAATACTTCTCGCAATGTTTCATCGAATTACCGCGACCCCAATGCATCACTTTATATTAATAGGAATATACAATGCGATGGTATGATTAACGCACACGGCATTCAATTTAGTAATATTAGTATTAGCGGAGTGATTGGCAGCAATACCATAGTAGATTTAATAAAAAACATTAATATTCTATCGCAATCGCAGCCATTTAGAACGGGTATTGCGACATATTTTAATAATATTTATGATTTGCAATACCTTGTTCAGAATATATATACTCCCAATTATCTAACACTAGGCGGCTTAGTAGATACGAGCTATAACCAGCATCCTCTAAATATTAATTCGACACCAAACAATGATTTTAATAATATACATTTGGCGATGAGGAATGATACCTATAATGATGATACGAAGGAGTTATCAAAATTCAGCATTGGCATTATCGGGGGAAGTAATAAATCACCTGCAGTTATTTCGACTACCAGAGGGATGCCTTTGGAATTTCACGTTAATAAATCGTCTGTAGAAATGAACTCGTTATATAACAGAAATGCCATTCCTACATATTTAAATGACGCGCAGCAACCCGCTATGACGATTGACGAGAATGGCAACGTTTGCATTGGAAAGAGCAAAGCCGCCAATGTTATGTATTATAAGAATGTTCTCGAAAATGGCGTAAGCACCAATATACTGCTTACAAAGCAGACTGCTTTTGACGTTAAAGGTGCTTCTAAATTCGACGATATAATTATATATGATAACTACGCCAATACCTATAAGCACATCGATGACGTATATATTCGCGCGGATGGTGTGGGAATTATTAGACCATCCCAGATAACAGAAGGGATATTTTATGGCAGTAATTATATATTCAATAATATATCTTTGAACAATCGATTAACCACCAAGTATATCACTGCGACTGATATGTTAAATGCCACGAATATAAATGCTGACAATATTCTCATAAATAATAGTGCAACCTTCAATGGTAATATAAGTTTTCAGAATACGAATGAATTATCTATGAATTCCTTGAATGTTGTTAATGATTTGCTTATTGGCGGGCTTCGCGTTAGCCCAATAAATATAAAGGATACCGCACTGGGATATACGACAATAAGTAATAGCGAAGATGGGTCTAACTATTTCTTCACATATGTTCATAGTAATATTGCTAACTTGGATGCTAATCAGAATATCAGTTTCCCCAATAAAATGAGTTTGGGACCCAACACTAGCGAAGGGATTGCGGGGGTTTTAAATATATACAAAAACAGCAGTTCAAATAATAACTTTGAAATTGTTTTGCAAGAAAGGGTGAATACTAACAAATACGTAGCGAATATTGGGAGGCTGTCGCATTTGGATTTCTATGATAATAGTTTGATAATTAACACAAATAATATTGATGGGAAAAAGCACAATATATATTTTTATCCATCATATGATACATCTAAATTGCAAAATAATGCATATTTTCCAAATCTAATCAATACCCCGCCAATGCTTTCTATTACCAATGAAGGCGTGGGGATAAATAATAAGATACCTCGCCAAGATTTGCATCTGGATATAAATGGTAAAATGTCGGCGACTGAGTATTATGTATCGAAGGACGAAGCGATTGCAAAGATGTCTGGGTTTGTTTATAATACTAAGAATTATTTCAACATATACAATGAGAATACTTTCAAATATTGTATTAATTATGATAATATCAATTCATATTCAGCGAAAATGCAAGGGCTCAACGTCAAAAACGGCATCAATTCTGACCAATATTATCAAAATGATAAACTTATCGAAACTCTGCAGGTAACAAATAACCCGACTAGTTTTTTTACGAATAAGAATATAGCAATCGGGTGGGGTGGCGAAGATGTTCATTTGCCCCTTCAGATACGTAATACGGCTATTACCGAGTATAACTATTCGGTTATAAGAATATACAGAGGGGTGCGCGGCGGAGGCATCAATAATAATGCAGATTTCAGCGGGATTGATATATGCGAATACGACAGGGATTTGAATGATGACCGCAATTTGGAGAGATGGTTCATATACAAAAATCACAAGTTCAATGACGTGGATTCGCGCGATATTCGAAGAATTGGTCCATTGCAAGTTGGATATACGGATAAAACGATTGAGCCAACTTCTTATGGAATGTCAATGTATTACAATAGTCTGAATTCGAATTATCATATTGATTTTAATAATCCAAATGTATCTTATGATTTCGCGGATGAAAAGTCGAATATCGCAGTGTCTATCTATGGCGACCTCGACGTATATGGCAATATCAATATTATAGACAATAATAGTAATAACTTTAACTTTCGCCTTAAGAAACTGGAAGATGTTGCTGAATTTGCGAAATATATAGAGGTTAAATCTGCCTCCAATGTTATTTATAGGAACTTAATAGACCACGACGATATCGAGCATTCAGGGCAGAATATTATTTTCAAGCCTATAAAGTCTATGATTGTGGATTCGATAATAAACGATAGCATCCCCTTTGTTATTAAGCAGAATAATGATGCATTGTCCGCAGCTAAATTTATAACCTATTCAAGTAATCTTTCGTGTTCGTCAGCGTTAGAGTTGGGTATTTACAGGTATAATAATTTTACTACGGGGTATGACGCAGACAGCAATAATATCAAAAATATGGTGCAGTTCCGTGTAGCTAACAAAAATACGAGCAATACTTGCCTTACCTTGAGCTACTATAAAAATGATAATAATAATACGTTTTATCACCCGTTCGTAGAGTTCAATAATAATTTTACAAAAACTTATATGCGGCTTGGGCAAGGTGATAAAAAATACAATAGCAATATCAGCTTACATATTGACGACGATAACAAATGTGGTATTCAAATCACCAACATCGAAAATCCAGTAAAAATAAACTTGGTAAATGTAGAAGGAGATAACAATAAATACAATATATTGTCTTCGGGTGGCAATCAGAATAATTTTAAATTTACAATCGATGTCGCCGATATTTCAGCATCCAAGCAAGAGCCTGATACTAGCGACCTTGTTAATATATTTACAATAGCCCCTTATACGGCGAATAATAATATGCGGGATGGTGCTCGATACGGGTTTAACGATACATCGCCTAACCAAACAATGGCAGTGAATAGCGAATATGACGAGCAGACTATGAAACTTACTTCGAGATATACGAAGGATTATATCTATACGAAGGTAGCCATTAATACTAGCAATTTGCAATTAACTGCGTCGAGAATAGCAAATGATTGGGACAATGATAGCAAGGTATATGACGCGGTATTTACGTATAATATTGCGAACTCAAATACGCAACTAAGCGATATTTATGGGAACGCTATCGAAGGCGGCAATAATAACACGATAGTTTCTAAAATGCTTAATACGAAGAAGGAGGTCGCGTATTTATCAATCCATTCTAATATTAATTTAACATTTCGATTTAATGAAAGTAATGCAAATATCACAAATAATAATTACAATAGCATCACGTATAATAATAATGCGGTGGTTAATCCAAAATACAAGGTTGCCTTTAATAATGGAGGCACTGGGTATTTATTTAATATATACCCAGAATTATCAGATACTTCGAATAAGATAATCGGGTTGGACAATACGCTATTAATAAATAAAGAGACATCAAACATTTTTAATTTAACTTTGAATAATAACGTGGTCAGCAGTCATTATGAGATGTCGTGTATTTTCAACAATATCTATAAAGTCCCATCATATTTCGCTAATATCACCACATCGAACACTCAGATTACCTCCAATTATGCCAAAGTGGTTAATAGCAACATCATTACATTAACAAACGAAATATATTCATATTTACCTAATATAACTAGCGTTAGCTATAATCGCTTTAAACTATTTGAGAATACCAATGTGATAAGGTTGGATGATATTGGCGCAATGTCTAACGTATATCTGAGAGCAATAACTTCAAATATAGTGCGCTATAATTTTGCCCCTACTTACGAAGGTAAGTTCGCGCTTTTCCGAACAAACAATTTCATTATCAATAGTTCAAATATTGTCCCAAATACATTATCTAATAGCAATTATATTATTAATTATAGTTCTAATATAGCATACGCGAATGATGGCGCTAGTTATAACAATATATCTAATGTAGTTGTTATAAGGTCGTCGAATGAGTTAATAGATGGCGCATATAATACGGAGTTATTTTATGCAAACTCAAATATTCAAATCAATGACGAATTTACGATATATGGAGCGTCTTTAAGTAATACTATTTTTATGAATGAATATTACAGAAGATATGTTAGTAATAGCAATATTAATATACAGCGGACAAACTATAACAGGGTGAATTTGAAGCCTCAAATAATATTAGCCAACTCTATTAAGGATGATTTCATAGATAGAAATAGTTTAATAAACGAGATATATAGTTATGATGGCAATCTTAAATTTAATTTTAGGGATAATCAATTCGAACACCCGCAATTACTTATAGACAAAACTGGTAATGTTAAATTTTTTGGCTCAGTTAGCACAAGCAACGACCTATATATAAGCGGCAATATATTCAATGTAGGTGGCTCAAATATTATTGAAGACCTTGATAGAAAAATATCAAGTCTTGAAACGAAAAATAATGATTTAATATATGCGACGTGCAATATATTAGTTGCGAAAGCCGACTTGAATGATTTGAATGCTAGCAATTATGTGTTGGCTACGAGCAATATCTTAGTGGCGAAAGCCGACTTTAATGATTTGAATGCTAGCAATTATCTGCGGGCTACGAGCAATATCTTAGTTACTAAAGCGGACTTTAATGATTTTAATACTAGCAATTATGTGCGGGCTACAAGTAATATCTTAGTTACTAAAGCGAACTTTAATGACTTGAACGCTAGTAATTATGTGCTGGCTACAAGCAATATCTTAGTGGCTAGAGCGAACTTTAATGATTTGAACGTTAGCAATTATGTGCGGTCTTCAAGTAATATCTTGGTGTCGAAAGCAGACTTGAATGACTTGAATGCGAGCAATTATGTGCGGGCTACGAGCAATATCTTAGTAGTGAGAGCGGGTGTTAATGACTTGAACGCTAGTAATTATGTGCTGAATACGAGCAATGTTATTTCAAGGAGGATAACTGGATTAACTACCGATATGATTTACGAAGATATTAATGCGAAAAACAAGTTTATTGTTAGCAATACCTATAACAATAATATGCTTGTGAATGGCGACTTGACGATTAGTTCGAATTTGATAGTTCACGGCGCTAGCACTACGTTGGCGACTGAAGTATATACGACTGAGAGGCTTGAAATAAATAATGAGAATAATACTACGAATGCATTTGTTATCACACAGAAGGATTTAATTAATGATATAATGCGCGCATCTAACCGAGATAACAATGTATTTACGATTAAAAACAATGGGGACGTTAGTATTCGCGGCAATTTCATAAGGAGTAATAGAGATGTTATTACAGATACGTCCAACTATGTATTTGCTACCAGCAATATTTTGTCTAAAAAGATAGATGATAATGTAGCGGTTATTAACAGCGCCATACTACAAAACGACAGAAATAGCAGTAATTACGTAGCAAAGACAAATGAAAACCTTAGTATTGCAATAGGAAACATCTCAACTCCTTGGACGGAAACTACGAGCAATATATTTATATTTAATAATGTGTCTATTGGGACGAGTAGCAATATAGATACTTTAACTATAGACGGCGGTATCATTGCATCGCGTGGTATTGTTAGTTCATTTTCAGACAACCGCTTAAAAAATCATACATCAAACATAGCAAACCCAATAGATTTAATTAACAAACTAAATGGGTTTCATTATACCCCCAATGATATGGCGCTACAATACGGGTTCCCTAGTGTTCCCGACGTAGGTTTGAGTGCTCAAGAAGTGCAAAGTGTTCTTCCAGAAATAGTTAGAATAGCGCCATTTGATATGATGCTAGACAGCTATAATAATATTATATCGAAAAGTGGAGACAATTACCTAACAATATGCTATGAAAAGCTTGCGCCATTATTTGTGGAATCTATAAAGGCTCTTAAAAAGGAGTTAGATGAAGTGAAGCGAGAACTAGCGGAACTTAGGGATGGTAAAAGGTAGTTTATTAGGGTGGTTGTTATCAGGGTATTGCTGCATTGGTAGGTTTGTATTTTTCAAAGAAGCCTTTGATATCATTGATATTTTTAATAATAATATTAATATTAATGGTGTTATTTTCAAGCTTTAGTGTTTCTTTAAACACTTCGTGTAAGGTTGTATATATTATATAAAACTCATATTTAAATACTTCCTCAAACTTATTATTTAATTGACTATCTTCGTTATTGAGGACATGTAATTTTTTATATATTATCTTAAAAAGCCAATAACCATCAATTGCGCATATAATATCATTTTTATTTATAAGTGCTACATCATAGAACTTTAATTTTTCAAAAGGGAGCGGGGCAATACTATTACTATTAGTTCGTATTTCAAGCAACCTAATTATTTTTTCTAATTGTTCAATTATATTTTGCTTTTGTTTTAATATATCTGTTTTGATAGTAGCATCTGTAGGTGTAGTGTTCTCTAAATATTTCTTTTTTATATCTTCAAACAAATATATATTAAGCTTATCAAACATTTTTGCAATCTCTTCAGAATTGGTTGAAATATATGTGGTCATCTTCTGAAAGTTTTCATTTTTTTTTATATCTTCTATATATTTTTCACTAAGATCGCTATAACCAGTATCATCTTCTTCCTTTCCAGTATCATCTTCTTCTTTACCTTTATAAAAATTATAGGTTTCTAGAAAATTTATTAAGAATTGGTCTATTCTATCAACATCAATCATATCACATATGTATAGGATTTCATCAAGTTTGCTTGTAAATTTATTCATAACTTCTTTATATTCTCTATATTCTTGCACATTTTCAATAGTGCGAGTAAAAGAAGGAGCAGCAACAGGAACAGCAGCAGCAGGAGCAGCAGCCATTACTATATATTAGTAAATCCCTTATTATATTACTAAATATAATAAAATTATATAAAACTTATTGACTTATAAACAAGTATAATAATAATGAGTTCTTCGAAAAAAGTATCTGGGAAAAAGGTCAAGGAGTGTTTGCTTGTGGCATTTGAAGATGACACTGAATATACTTTGGATGAAACTAAGAAGATTGCAGTGAATGCTTTCAAAGATGCATTAAAGTTAGGGCAACCTAAAAAACGTGCAGTAAAGCTCGATAGCGATGGAGTAGTTATTAAAAAGCTGCCTAGCAAATATAACCTTTTCATCAAAGACGAGATAGCTCGATTAATCGCAGAGTTCCCTGATAAGGACAGAAAGGAACTTATGAAACAGGCTGCGAATAACTGGAATGAAAGCAAGGTTATCCCCGTAGCTGCTGATAGCGCGTAAGGTGTTATTTGTTTTAGTTAATTTTTTATATATATGTAATGTAATATAATATATTACATATATTGTAGAATGGCAACAATAAAAAAATTATCACATAGTAGGTCTTTTACTATAAGTAAGTTATATAGTAAATATGATGAAATTAAGGAAGACCACGTTTTTAATTTGCTAACCTTTTTGTATAAAGACAAGGATGATTGGTTAAATCCAATCACTAACAAATTTATAAATAGAAATAGTGATATTATTATTAGTTTTTTATCCAAAGGTTATTATGTATATGGTGATAAGGAAATTATATTAAACGGGGAAAAATTACCATACAAGGAGCATATTAAAAGATTTATAGATAATAGATTTCTTATTGATGTTCGTCGTCTTAAAAGAAGTCCTACTGCGCCAGCGCCTCAAAAGAAAACATCTTCCTCTTCGCCACCTGGTGCTGGAATTAATTTGCCACGTAGCAATTCACCACCACGTAGCAACTCGCCGCCAAAAGTAGGTAGAACACCTGCGCAACCATCCCCTATGGGAGCAGCAACAAATAAGCCTAAATCCCCTTCACCACCTGGTGCTGGAATTAATTTGCCACGTAGCAATTCACCTCAGAGAAGCAATTCGCCGCCAAAAGTAGGTAGAACACCTGCACAACCATCCCCTATGGGTGCAGCAACAAATAAGCCTAAATCTCCTTCGCCACCTAAATCCCCTATGGGAGCAGCGCCTTCAATAAAACCGCTTAGATTTATTTCAAAATCAAAGGCGGTCGACAAAAACACCGAACAACTAAATGCAAAATTGTGTCTTCGATTTGTTACCCATGTAAAAAATAGAATACAAAGCGCCAAGACATCCTCAGAATTAAAAAAATTAAAGTTTGCAAACCCAGTGACTGGTCACGAGATTGGCATTACCAGCCCAATCCTTCGCAGTTTTTTGTCCAAATGTTATTATGCATTTAATGATAAAGAAATCAAGGATATTATTGAGGAAATAACGGATGTTAGCAATTTAATTGAAACAGAGAAGGTAATCCCAGTAACCCCTATTGTAAATGATATAGCATTAAAGATAGGGGAGGCAATCGATAATGCAATAAATGATTTTTATAAATGCTGTGATAAATTAGAAGCCAATTGTAATGCTAATGGAATACTTACTGCGCATCAACTTATAGCCAATGTTGTTAATTCTATTATGACTATTATACATATCAGATACATGCATCTTAATAAAATATATAGTAAAATTGCTATAAAAGATAAGCAACCATTGCAAATCTATATGTATGATGAAGAATTCAATCAACGTTTTACTAAAATACACTATGACCCAACGAATATTTTTATAAATTATTATAAAAATAATCGAATAATGTATCAGAAAACTGATCTGCTAGTATCAAATGTGCGGACAGACCTCTACCCTGAAACTTTAGATACATATTATATAAATACACTTTTTAATCGCCAGTATGTTTTTGAATATCTTGCTGAACCAATTCTGCTTAATGGGGTTGTTATAACTAAGATGCTATCATTTAATAAGATCAATCAAACAATTTTACCTGATACCACATATCCCGCATCGTTGTATGCAGCAATCAAAACCTTATCATTTAAACCTTATGATTACAATATAACAAATAGTACATTGCCCAAATATGTATTTACAAATAATAATAATGATATTTCAAAATATTTTAAGGATATTATAGATTTGGTCAATGTTCGACTAAAAACCTTACCAGATATAAAAGGCATCGCCAAAGAGATAACGTTTAAGGAGGATTATTATGATAATGTGATAGGGCAAATGACGCAATTATCATATGGTAATAATGAGACTGGATACGGGAAAATCAATATGATACGTAAGAACATATTATATTCTCTTAATGCGCAAACTGAAAGATATATAATTAATAATAGCCCTATGGCATATAACGATATTTACTATAATAGCGAATTTACAGGAACGTTCCCTCTATTTACGTGGATACCTTTAAGGAATGAAGACAAAACGACCTATAATTATCCGCGTCGCGAGTTATGGCAGCCATTCGAAATAGATCCAGATGACCTCCTTCAAATTGAGAAAAATTACAAAAATCACAACATACCGCCTTGGAGCAAAGGGCTAAACGACGCAATATTCAAGGTTATTACCGACGAATATGTTTCTATACATTCGCTAACAGATCCACTAGTAATACAAAATATCCTATCTAGAGCAATGTATACGATTGGATACTACAAAGATAAAACAATGAACCCAGCGTATAAGAATAATAAAATATACTTATATCACGGGACAAAAAATAGGCTGCACAATATAAATGGGGCGTTTTATGAAGATATAGAAATATTGGGATTTTTATCGACGAGTTTAAATATGTATACTGCATCGCAATATTCTGGTGTCGCAGTTAATAATGCGGGGATCATTTATATAATTGAGGTGGATGAAACGCATACATATATTAACTTAAACGACCAACTGCAACAATTTCTACTTTTGCCAAATTCCAGATTTAGAGTTCTTTTAGAGTTTAATTATGGTAAAATTAGGGTATTTATGTGCCGTTTAATCAGAACACCGACAATTAGAATAAATAACCTATTATATAATAAATTGTTAGCAGTGCATTCGCCAAATAATTCCAATTTATATATTAACTATAGAATAAAAAATAACAATAATCCTATGCCTATATGCGCTTTTATGTTAAGAAAATTTTGGAAAAAAATTGGAATAAATGGAAACAAAGGAATAGAAGCATTTCGCATACGACGTGATAAATTAAATAATAAGAGGATAAACAACACATCTATGTCTAGAAAGTCTTTTGGGGAACAATATTTGTATTTCAGTTTAGGTCAAGAAAATGATTTATACGTAGATCGGGGGTTGCCGCTGATATTTGGCAGTTTTGAAGATATAAAATATAGCATACATCAGCATTTTATTAAAGATTGCTATAAAGCGATAGGCATACCTTGCTTAGACTATATATTTATACATTCGGCATTTGTTGATAACGCGATATCAACAGGGGTATTATTAGATGATTACAATAATAACCGAATACATAAATATAAATACAATGTTAATAATTTTCTTATAGATTGTATATTCAAATTTGATAGTATTAACAATGAAAACAAGAAACTTGATATATTGGATGATGTTCGCAATGGTAAATATGTAGACAAGATAGAGGGATTTAGGGATGCTTGTATGTATCGCAATGGTGTAATCAATAATCTATTTAATAATGATGCGCTTTCTAGCGTAGAGATAGGCGAACATATCCAATATATAAGAAACTGGAAGCATATATTTGCGAAGTATAACGACGCAACTGATACTGATTTAAAGAAACATTTTATATGGTGTAATAATAGAATAGTGAAATTGATAGAAATAATCAAAGCAACAAAGGTGCATTATTTGATGTTTATCACAGATACATTAAATGGGAGAATAGAAGGAACAGGCTTTGATAAGAAAGGATTTATCGACAAATCATCTAAGGAAGCATTAGAATTAACTGAAATGATTGAAACACTTGCAGGAGCACTAGTAAAAAGAGCGACGTTTTATAAAAGAAGCACGAGCCCCGTGCTTATCGATCATTTTATAGAATTAATCAGAGTAGTATTAAGCGACGAACATCATAATACGCATAATTCAAAATTATACATAAATCCTGTTCTCGAGGATTTAATTCTCGAAGAAAAAAGTGATGCAGTTGTAGGAGGTATTCTAAGTATAAGGGATATGAATAAACAGGGGGCGCGTATAAAGTCAGATAGTAATAAGGAAATTGATCATCAAAAGATATATGAGGCATTTAAGAACATTCCCATCGATAGTTCTAAAGATATGCGGAAATTCAAGGATATGCCTAAGTCATTTCAAGAATATTACAAGGGGGCTATACTTGATAAGGACGGGTGTTTCGACATTAGCGATCATTGCTATTGTAGACCTGTGAAGAGGGAATAACGCGACGATAAATAATATATCAGCGCATATCATCTATTTTTTTATACATTATTATATTTAAATATTTATATTTAATAAAGTATAATAGTGTTAATGGTAAATATAAGGTTAAATACTAAAAGGTCAAATCCTTCGCTATCTCATCTCTATCGTAAATATGATGATATAAACTTAGACCATTGCAAATTGCTTCTTGTGCATTTATATGGAGGTAAAGGAGGTTCTTGGGTTAATCCAATAACAGGTAATAATATCAATAATGGTAGTTATGTTATTATTAGTTTTTTATCTAAATGCTATTACATATGGGGTGCCAAAAGTGCTACAATAAACTCTATAAAACTAAAATATAAAAAGCATATTGAAAAATTCATAGCGAAGGAATATTTATTTGATATTCCCTTGTATATGCAACATATACGCGGAGGTGTTGGAAGTCCTGTTGGAAGTCCTGTTGGAAGTCCTAATATTATAGATCCCAAATATTTAAATTTACAACAGATGATAGGAAACACAACTTATCTTTATCCTTCTCCACCTAAATCTCCTATGGGTGTCGCAAAAAAGCCTAAATCTCCTTCTCCACCTAAATCTCCACCTCTGCCTCCGCCTAAATCTCCTTCTCCTTCTCCTTCTCCACCTCCACCTCCGCCTAGTTATGAAGAGGCATCATCCATAAAATCAAAACTTAATTTTACGGAAAAAAACGTAGAAATATCTAGTAAAATAAGCATAGAGTTTGATATGACCAAAGAAAATTGCGAAACCCTTTTAAATAATATTAGGAAGGCATTGGGTAGTAATGCTAAAAATATTGCCGATCCATTAGATGAGACAAAAACTATTAATATTGAAAGTCCAAAACTTTTAGTTTATTTATCAAAATGTTATTATACCTTTGATAGTGCAATTAAGAATGGGGTAAAAGAAATAGTTGATACAAATAAGTTAATCAATATTGATGAAATCAATGCCAAAAAAAAACAAAAAAGAGCTAATGAAACACCTGAAGTTCAAGCCAAACTTGCGAATTATGAAATTATGTTCAATGAATACTGCGATGCTTTAATAGCTAACTGCGATGCTAGTGGGATGTTAAAAAATCATAAATATATATCAGATATTGTTAATGCAATACTTATTATTATATATACTAAATTTCTACATTTGGAATATTTATACGATGATATAAATAATGAAACCTTTAAAAACCATTTACGTATATATATGAGTAATAACGATAGTGATAGTAAATTAACTAATGAAATGTTAAAAAATAAATATAAAGACGACGAATTAATATATCAGAAAGATGATTTAATGCAATATGTAAATAATAAGCAAACTGATTTAAAACCTAATACCATCGAAAGATATTATGATAATACATTATTAAATCGTCAATATGTGTTTGAAATATTTAAAAAACTACCTGACAATGCGGGTGGTTCTACAAAATATACGGATCCTACAATACATTATAATAAGATTAATACATTTGATAGATTTGCTTCCTCTTTTAAAACTCTATTTTTTCCTGTTACATTAGAATATGCTGAAACGCAAATTACTCGTACGCCATTTAACTACAATATAACTAATAGCGTATTACCTAAACTTATTGAAATAGATGGTATGGGTAGTATTACTACTTATTTCAAAGAAGATATAAAAAAAATAAATGAAAGGTTAGCAACGCTACCACGAATAACAGGTATAAAGACCGAATTAACAAAAAAACGCGATTATTATGAAGGCATTATAACTGATATGAAAAATAATAAATTTGGCGATAATGATATTATACGCAAAAATATTTTATATTCGCTAAATGCTCAAACACCAGCATATATTCAAGCAAAATATCCTACTTATAAAGACGAAATTTACTATAATAGCAAATTTACAGGAACATTTCCAATTTTCACTTGGATACCTATTTCAAGTGAGGATAAGAGTATTTATAATTTCCCCAATATTAAGAAATGGCAACCATATGGTCATTCTAAAAATGACTTGTTCAAAGATGTAGGAACCGCATATAAAAATTATGGAATTCAACCTTTTAGCAAGTCATTAAATGAAACAATTTATAAAGTAATTACAGGAGAATATAGTTCAATTCATTCTATTGATGATGAGAGCGAACAAGGTAAAATGGAGAGAAGAATAAATGAGACCTTAGGTGCTTACAAAGATTTGAATAAAGATAGGGGTTATACAAATAATAAAATATATTTGTATCACGGGACAAATACAAAATTACATAATATGAAAGATAGAAAAAACGATATTGAAATACTAGGGTTTTTATCCACAACTCTAAATATTAATACTGCATCTGTTTATTCAGATATTGGGGTGAACGGCAAAGGTTTCATTTATATAATCGAGGTTGATAACGATAAAACCTATATAAACTTAAATGACCATTTACACCAGTTTATTCTTTTACCTCATTCAATAATTAGAGTTGTTCAAGAATTTAATTTTGGCGATATAATAATAGTTTTATGTAGTTTAATTGAAACTCCTACAATTAAGCAAAATGATGACCTATATAATAAATTATTAACTGATACTAGATTACCAGAAACTAATGTGGTTGTCAACTATACTATAAAGGGAAATGATAATCTCGTCCCTATTTGTGCTAGTTTTCGCGGTGATGATACATTTAAAAAGGCACAACAACTTACTTGGTCTATAAGTGGAGTTCGTAATTTTTGTATTACTAAGATAAGTAACAAATATATAGATATATTTCAGATACCTCGAGAATGGTTAGCGAGTGCAACATTACCTTTAGATAAAGGTAATAAATATGAATTATACGTATATTTCAGTCTTTTGCAGGAAAATGATTTGTATATAAGAGGGCGACCAAAAATGTTAGAGACACCATCAGATGTTGTGAATGGTGGTTTTGATGATATAAGTTATAGCATACATCAACATTTTATTAAGGATTGCTATAAACACCTTGAAATCCCTTGCATTGATTATGTATTTTTACATGGAGTTCGTGATAATGAAATTTCAACAGGGATATTATTAGATGATTATACATCTAACCGAAAATATGAATATAAATACGATATTAATAACTTTCTTATAGATTGTATATTTAATTTTGATAGTATTAATAATAAAAATAAAAAACTTGATTTGCCAGATGTAGATAATGGCGCAGATGTATCAATTTTACTCTATGCGGATAAGATAGAAGGATTTATGAATGCGGGGTTATATATTAACGGAAAAATTAACCCTGATTTTAGTTGTAATGAAGAAGAAGTAAGGGATTATATATTTAATTATGTAAAAAGATATAAAAACATTTTTTCTAAATATAGAGATGCGGACGATGAAAATTTAATAAGGCATTTTAAGTGTTATGATGCTAAACTTATTAAATTAATGGGTTTTATTGATTATTTTAAAGACCAATATTTGAATTTTATAAATGAAATATTAAAACCTAATCCTCCTAGCGGCAATAGTAGTAAGAATGAATTAAAACAACTAAAAGATATGTTAATTAAACTCGCAGATACTCTAAGACTAAGAGCATATTATCATTTAAAACTAACAAGAGATGCGGATAACGGAGTTTTAATAGGTTTAATTCGTAAAGCATTTAGCGAAGAATCCGCGCGTGATAATATACCAGTGCCTAAAGGCGCGGTAATTACAGATTTAAAATTATGCGACGACGATGACGGACAATTAGGAGGTAAATATGATGCTAAAAATAAAGTAGGTAAAAGTATGGTAGTAAGTTCATTTGTCGATAAACTAGGAATGAAAGGAATGAAAGAAATGAAAGGAATGAAAGGAATGGAAGAAAAAGGTGCGCAAAAAAGTTCGGGGACTAAACACGAAAAAGAACGTCTTAGATTAATAGAGGAGACTAACCACAAAATAAAAGAAAAAATAAGGAATGTGCTTATAGAAATGAAAGGAAAAGGTTCGCGAAAAAGTTTGGGGACTAAACGGGAATATGCTAATAACGAAATAAATACGTCAATATCTTACCATAAATCTGTATATAAATTTAAAGATTTACCAAAAGATTTCCAAGAATATTATGGAAAACAAAACAATGATACAGAGATAGATATAAGTAATAGTTGCCATATTAGATTGGTTCCAAGAAGTCTAAGGGATTGACGGGTTTCAAAGAGATAACTAATTTATGTAAAAATTAGTAAAATATCTTTGAATGTTGGTAGATATATAGCACACCCTAAACAATGCATAGTATAGATATTATATACGTGAGATATTATTTTTGTTTATATGTTATAAATAATATAACATTATATTAGAATAATTAAGAAATGTATGATGATGATAGGAGAAGAGATAGAGGAGATAGAGGAGATAGAGGGGTGCTAGGTTATTTGCTAGATATGAAAAACCTTAGAGATACCGCATTAAACCATCTTAATTCCCTATTAACATTTCAACAACATACGATGTTATCTAGAACAGATCCATTAAACGATAATATAGTAAGAAAAAACATATTGATTGAAAATTTAAAAAATGAAATAAGCGGATATGATTATACAATAAATATTTTTGAAAACCAATTGAAACATATCACTTCAGGACACTCGGGTGGAGGTGTAAGAAAAATAAAGGTAGTCAAAAAGGTAAAATCGCCCAAAAAACCCATTCAATCCAAAGTGGTCAAACAAGTTCCTAAGCGTAAATAATTTATAGGGAATAGATTATCATTAACATCATTAACATCATCAAGATATACACATATAATATGTATATATATTATAGTATAGACCTATATAGAAACACAATGAATATATATTTAAAATATTTAATAATAACTATAATCGTATTGATATTAGATATATCTTGGATATCCCTAAATTTATCTACATATTCTTTGGCGGTTAAGAAGGTTCAAAAAGCCGCTATGAATTTGCGCTTTGAACACGCTATTATAGCATACGTCATAATATTATTTTCAATATTATATGTCGCAATACCATTTACTATTCAAAACGCCAAAATAAATAAAATAGATATCTCTAGTATAGAAAACAAACTATTGCAAGCATTTATTTGCGGCGGAGCAGTAGGATTTTCTATATTCGGGATTTATAATTTTACATCTCTCGCAATTTACAAAGATTTAGAAGTTTCTGTTGCATTAACCGATACAATCTGGGGAACTGCGTTATATACATTAACAACATTTGCATATCTACTCTTACCTTAATTGATTTGCGATATCTATTTTACTATATAACACATACTCGGTTTCATAATTACATCTAAATCTTTACTATTATTTGACACGGGAGTAGTCAGTGCTGTTTGATGTTGCATAGTGTTGTCGTGGCAATCATTAGCATAATGCCCATATTTGCTGCAAGTATAGCACCTATTATTAACGCTATTACTTATTTTTATAAGTTGATTTATAGTGCAATCATCTAATACAGGGGTAGAATAAGAGCCTCCCCTAACATTATCAATACCAAACTTATCCATATATTTATAGGTATATTTGTCTTCGTCATAATGATCGCAATTAGGAATGAGTTCTACGAGTTTTATTGGTTTATGTAGTTTTGTCCATTCAGACCCATTATTAGTAAAATGGCTTTCAATTCTAGAATGCGGGTTTATTGTTTTACCAACATAATATTTATCATTTTGTAGTTGCAAAACATATATGTATAGCATTGTGTCTAGTATCTGTTATAGTATGTAAAGATATCACAATCATTTTTTATATAATTTATAAATAATATAAAAAATAAGCAAATGTATTATCGACGTGTATTTTTTATAGTTTTAGTTACGCGACTGGTTCCAGTTCTGAAAAACAGATAATATATGAAGTAAAAGAATGCAATTACAAAGGTTATAATAAGTAATATATATACGACCATTCCAGTAATACCAGCAGTTCTGCTAACTTGGCAATATAAGGTATCGTCTGTGAGAGGGCATTTTTCGACATTATTCGAGCCAGAATTACTCATTAGCGCGGAAGTTCCTCCAGAAACTATTGCTCCTGTTGCGGCACCTGCAATTGCTCCTGACGCAGTATTGGAAGCACCATTATTATCTACAGGTTTGGTAGCGGGAGTAGCGCTAGCAGTCTTACCTCCTTTAAAATGTTCTAAGAATAATTCTTCAATCCCCATAATTTGTTCTATATAATCTATTCTATTATATAATAAATATTATATATCCTTCGCTATAATATATTTCTACTAATATAGTAGAATTAATATTTATTATAATGAATATTTTAGAAACTTTTATTATTGTATTTGCAATAGTATTATCTACTATAATAATATTATGGTATATTCATTATATTAATGACCATAGTCATATCTCTATGCCTGACGTGGGTTCAAAGGCGGCAATGCTTTTAAATATAAATTATACGAAGCAAAAGAATGAAGGCTCTTGCACGTCTACTTGCGACTCCATAGACCCTGTTAGCGACCCGCGATATAATATGCAGCAGATTATCAAGCAATCTATTCTGTTAGAAGAGCATCTTACAAACAAAAATAAGAGATGTCGCGATTGTATTACAAAGCATTTCTTGCATATTATTGGGCTCGCAGAGGAGGCACAGATGCTCGCAACTGATAAGATAAGTAAATATCCTATGATTAACGAATCAGTAATATTGTATAATGAACTTTTCAAAATATGGATTAAGAATAAAAACTTAAACGGGAAAGACGAAACATATATATTGTATTGCACAGATAAACTAAGAGACCACCGCAAACAATTAATAGTCATCTATTTCTTTAATGAAAAATATAATATAGTAAATAAGGATACTGCGAAAGAGCATTCTATGTAGGGATGCAATAGATTACGAATGTATATAAGGAATATTATTATTACTAATTGCTAAATCGACAATTTCTTTAATATCGTAATAGGTGTTCTTATGCGCTTCGTAATGTTCAGGATGTATCTCGGATACTAAATCAATATTAGGATACGCGAAGGGAAATGTAGTAGCATAAGAGTTTATCGAGGAATATAATGCGACATCTGCTACTACTTGGTATTCGCACGTAGTGAAATTATATTTATTATTTTTAAAATATTTGCCCACCAATTTTTCAGCGCCCGCCCTTGATATAATATACATACCTGTAGAAGGCAGTAGGTATTGCCATTTAATGAAATGTATATTATGCGTGATAGAGAGGTTATATAGCGATTTAATGGTGGGTCCGTATAATATAAGCATCTGGACTAACTCGGCATCTTTTGGCAGTTCCCCGATGAGCCTGTTATAATTTATTTCAAAAGGAATTACGATGTCGTCTTCCATAACAACAAACCAGTCGTTATCTTTATCTTTGAGCCCTTCAATAATCGCTTTGATATGACTAGATATGCAAGCAAATTCATATTCGCACCTAACACAACCAGGATGTTTGCAAGTTAATGGTCGCTTATCTTCTAAAACCTCATCAAAATCGCGAGGAGTTATTGCGGATATTCGCTGGTTATCTAGTTTATTATTTTTAAATTGCTCTTCCATAAATGCACGTCTATCAGTAGAATTATCTATATTAATCCAATAATGTTTCATATGCGTGGGTTTATTCAGGTTAGTAATATTAGTATTAATTATATTCTTAAATATAATAGTATTATTTAATCTCTTTATTTTTGATGTGTGATACAAGTAATATATTATTTTTGTTATTATAAATTAAATGAAGCTTGAACTTAAAAGGTTTGACCCAACAAAGATTAAGAATGATTCCGTTGTTGTATTTATTGGCAAGCGCAACACGGGGAAAAGTTATTGTATGAAAGATATTTTAAGTTATAACAAGGACATACCCGTAGGCGTTGTGGTATCGCAAACAGAACGCGCAAATGGATATTTTGAAAAGTTCATTCCGAAGATGTTAATATACGACGAACTCGAGGAGAAATTAATTAGCAAGTTTTTGACTAGACAGATAAGTATCACAAATGAACGCAAAAGAGATATGGCAAAGCACGGGAATTCTTCAATTGACCCACGCGCCTTCTTGATATTGGATGATTGTATGTATAACAAGTCGGCGATGACCGATAAAAACATAAGATGTATCTTTATGAACGGACGGCATTACAAGATATTCCTTTTAATTACTATGCAGCACGGACTAGGATTGCCGCCCGACTTACGTTCGAACATTGACTATGTTTTCATCTTTCGCAATAATATCGTGAAGGAGCGAGAGAAAATATACAATCATTATGCTGGTATGTTCCCTACGTTTGATGTGTTTAACCAAGTAATGAACCAATGCACCGAGAATTACGAATGTCTTGTTATAGACAACAAGGTGCAATCGAATAATATATCGGACATCGTATTCTGGTATAAAGCGCAAGATGTTAATTATAAAATGTGTTCGCACGACCTATGGGAGATGCAATCATTGCAGGATCAGCGCGATTTAATGGGATTGACTAATGAAGACGGCGAGGACATTGAGGATTATGATCCAGGTGTCTTTGTTAAAAAGAAGAACTCGAAACTTATAAAGGTTAGGAAACAAGCGTCTTATTAAGTATCAGATATCAGATATCAGATATCAGATATCGGATATCGTAGTGCATTTATCAAATATATCTAGACATTTATCATCGCAATAGAACCCGCAAATATCACATTTTTTTATTGGCATATTACATTTCTTACAAATAAATAATGTTTTAGTGTAAATAATGTTATCAGCCGAATAGCAAAGAAAACAATATGAATTCTTCCTTAACATATATATCAGTTATGTTATATATATATAAGATTTGTTATTATATATATTATTAGATATATATATATATTTATATATTATTAGATATATTATTAGATATATCATATCTTATAAAAAAATGATTTAATCCCATATAAATATTACTATAACTATATATATTAATAGGAAAATGGAAGAAACCCTTAAAGTCGCATCAATGTTTGCAGGTTGCGGAGGTTTAGACTATGCATTTCATATGCAGCCTGATATATATAGTGTTGTTTATGTTAATGATTTTGATATAGACGCTTGTAATACTTATGAGAAAAACTATAATTTTAAACCCGAATGCAATGATATCGCAAAGATAGAGAATATTCCTGATTGTGATATACTAACAGGTGGCTTTCCGTGTCAAGGTTTCTCTGTAGCAAATCAAAATAGAATAGAGACCGATAATAGAAATAAACTTTATTTAGAATTGGTAAGGTTATTAAGGCTGAAGAAACCCAAGTATTTCATCTTTGAAAATGTAAAAGGTATTTTAAGTTTAGGAAAATACGATACCGATGAAGATAAGAAAAATCACTGCGGAAGTGTATTTAAGATGATTGTATCCGATTTGGAGAATTGTGGTTATAATGTTCATACAAAATTATTCAAACTAAAGTGGTATGACATACCGCAAAATAGAGAAAGGGTTATCTTTATAGGTGTGCGAAATGATATTTCCGAAAGGATATATTTTGACTGGCCCACTGAAACAAAAGAGATTACAAAGACATTAAAGGATGCGATAGGAGATTTACCGATTGACTATGACGAAGAACTGCAGCACATCGGGTCAAAACAAAAAGTATATATTAATGGTTATATGGGTAATCGGAAACTAGATTGGGATAAAATAGCACCGACAATTACTGGAAGAGGAGGAGGAACAGGTGGTCCGTGTATAAATGTGCATCCTAGTGGGGAAAGGAGAATGACTATAAGGGAATACGCGAGAATTCAGACATTTCCAGATACCTTTAAGTTCGAAGGGTCTAAATCATCTATGTATAGACAGATAGGAAATGCGGTTCCTCCTAAATTCTCATACATTCTTTCAAAAATAATACATAATTTGAATAAACAATTATGATGACTGGTTTTTAGTGTTGCTCAGTTTTTGCTTTTTTTTTCGCGGGTCCTGCTGATGGTGATTTTGATGATTTTGCTGGTGATTTTGCTATTTGGTGCTTTTGTCCTGCTGCTGGTGATTTTCCTGCTGCTGGTGATTTTCCTGCTGCTGGTGATTTTCCTGCTTTTTTTGATGATTGTCCTTCTATTGGTATTGGAATATTACGAATAAGACCACCTTTGGAAACCCCCAATTTTGGTGCATTCGCTGAAATACGATCACATATAATCTCTTCATATGCTAGTTTTCCCACTGGGAAGAAACCTGCAGTTTCATGAACATAAATTAAAACGGGGTGGTCTTTGTCTTTAGGTCTTTTATATTCTGCTTCTCTATTTTCAACTATTGCTTCGTGCAATAGTTTTCCACCATTTGCTTCCATTCGAACCATTCGATCTAAATATGATACGCCTTTTTTAGTATCAGTCTCAGCCTCAGAAGGATACATTTGTGTTGCCCGAAATAAATGTAGGAATTCAAGACTAGTTATATGGCGTGGAGTTGATGAATTAAAGTCTCCTCGTTTTAAAGTGTCGTATATAGATATATCAGATAAATCTATATCTTCTAGCGGTACTGGATAACCAAGACGTATTTTCATATTTTGTAACGCTATTTTAATATCTGGAGTATAGATGTTTATAAGTTCTTGAACATCTATAGTTAATTTTTTGAATGCAGGTAATTTAGCTATCTCGCATACTGCCCCCGAAAGAATTTCAAGGTTTAATCTAAATTTAGGATGACCACTTTTGTATTTCTGTAGATCATATAAATTTTTACGGATTTCCTCAATTAAACCTATATTAGGAACCTTGCCGCCAGCTGTTAAAATATTTAAAATATTTCTAGTATTGAAATTCATCGAAAGGGGCTTTCCCTCTTCATAACTATAGTACCACGCGCCGAGCCAGCTTTGCAGACTTAAAAGCCATACTACTATGTATCTAGTATATTTACTTGTAACTTTTACACCTAACCTTACATCCTTGCAAGCTTTGCTAAACTCCTTTACGCTAATATTTCCAAAATTATGTTCGGGTCTGTTGTCTCTTATATCTATAACATCGTTAGGACCATTTGGTGTTGGATTTCCAAGAAGCTCTTGTGATAACTTTTCTTCACCATTCCCACAATTAACAACTTTTTCCCCACATTTAGCACTTTTTTTGCTTCCTTTTCCAGCATCTTCTTCATCTTCTTCGCATTCATCTTTTTCGCATTCTTCATCATCATTTTCTTCTTTTTCTTCTTTTTCTTTTCCTTTTCCTTCTTTTTCTTTTCCTTTTCCTTCTTTTCCTTTTATGTTATCTTTATGTAAATAATGTATTTTATTACCTTGACTCCAAGGGTTCCATTCATCCCATTTTACTTGTATGCAATTTCTAGGAACATTCGTACTAGTACTAGTACTAGGAACATTCGTACTAGTACTAGCCGCCAAATCTACTTCCATTAATTCATCCATTTCTATATATTTAAAATATTTTAAATATATAGAAATGAGTGGAAAAGAAATGGATAATGAGAATGAAATTATTACAAGTTCAATAATGGCTGTTATTGTACAATTAAAAATACTACAATATAGTGATAAAACAAAATTTAATGAAATTTGTGAAGGTAAAGGACAGGATACAAAAAAAATTATTAATGAGTTAATAGAACTTTCTGGAACAAATTTTGTTGAAACAAATTTTGCTGAATATTCAAAAAAGGTTAAAGAGGTGATAAATGATAAAGATAAAGGCGATGCATTAAAAATATTAACAGATGTTAATAATGTATATATGGATACAATAAAAATTGTAGAAGAAGAAGCAGCAAAAATGCAAAGGCAAAAACCAAAAAGTGGAGGAAAACCCAACGCTCAACCACAAGCGAGATCTAAAGCCCAGTCTGCAAGTAAGAAGAGTTCAACACCCAAACCTATTCCCAAAAATAAAAAGGCTACTAACAAATAAAAAGATATGCCTTGATATATATATTATAATAGTTAGAAAAAACTTGGTTTTCTATTTTTATTAGCATTTTCATTAATATGTATTTGTTTGACCTGACTTATATCAGTGAAATTACTCAGAACACTCGATACACTTTTGGCATCGTCGTCGTTTTCATATTTCTTACTAGCAATTTCATTTTCATTTTTTTTATAATCCACATTATTTTGCGATAATGAGGTATATTCTGCTTTAATATTACTCCATTCATCGCGAACAGCATAGGTTTCTTTTTCAGAAGCATCTTGTTTTTTTTGTATATTTGTTTGGTCGCATTTAGTAAATGATATTTCTTGGGTGTCTTCTTCAACTTTACTAGTTTCTTTATATCCCTCCTTGAATTCACCATTGTTATTTTTTGTTAGTGATGTATCTACTATAATATTTATTTTATTATCTATAGTATCTTTCTGTTCCTTTACTACTTTAATAGTTTCTACATCTTCTTCGCCGTCTTCAGCACCCTCTTCGTCTTCTTCGCCGTCTTCAGCATCTTCAGCATTTTCGTCGTCCTCTTCGTCGTCCTCTTCGTCTTCTTCGTCGTCCTCTTCGTCTTCTTCGTCGTCCTCTTCGTCGTCCTCTTCATCATCCTCTTCATTGCCTTCTTCTTCGTCATCTTCGTCATCGCCTTCTTCGTCATCTTCATCATCGCCTTCGTCGTCCTCTTCAATTGCTATAATTTTTTCATCTTTCTTTATTTTTTTGACAGGTTTTACATTTTTGATAGTTTCTACTTCATCATCCTCTTCATCATTATCTTCGTTGCCACCTTCATCATCTTTGAATTGTTTTACATTCTCTGTAAGGTTATCTTCGATTTGTTTGAATATCTCATCAAATGGCACAAAATCTCTAAAAGTCTTCTTAATAATTGCTCTAATATTTTCTTCAATTATATTAAGATTGTTTTGATACTCAGCATCCTTAATATTGTTTCTATTATATAAATAAGCGTTCTTCCAAGAGAAAGCAGCAGCATTTATATAGCATTTATGAACAAAATCTTCAGGATTAGGTATCTTTATTTTAATATTATCAAATTGTTCTCTGTATTCATATATTTTAATTTTTATCGTTGTTATGATAATGATTTTAATCAAATTTGACAAATATTTACATTTCGTATATTTAACTATTTTTTTATATTCATCTGCAACCATATTATTGTTCCATTTGCGGATACTATATAGTTCATTTTGGAACCCCTTAAGACCCTTCTTTTCGTCCATCATCTCAGTGTATATAGCATATATGCGCTTTGATATAGCTACACTCAAAATATCTTGTATATGTTCTATATATTCGTTTCGTGTATCAATTAAACCTTCCATATATTTAGTAATTTATAATATTCTTTATATAGTCAAAAAGTCATAAATATACATTTAGCAATTACATTAATTACTTTAGAATACTTAGATTTTACAATAATACAATGCATTTCAGTAATAAAAAATAAACAAGTAATACATAATAATAGATAAGTGCATATAATTTGGTTTAGTTATAAGTTATCGAGGATACGCTATTCATAATATTAAAGTTAATCGTAGCAGTTTCATCAATCGTGTCCTGAATTATATCGATATGCGAGAGTATTACAATAGTGTTAAAATATCTAAGAAGGCTTTTAAGAAAAGAAGGAACGATAGACAAGTTATATTTATCAAAATTAATAAAACCTTCATCGATAAATAGTTGATTGCAAAGGACATCATAGTTATTAAAGTAAAGCGTCATACGAAGAGCAAGTGATATAACAAACCGCTGAAAGCCTGATGCCTGAGATACAGAGATATACTGCTTATCGCAATCGTTTGCTATATTATCATTGTGGATTAGCCAATAAATATGCACATTATCATTGGATATATCAACGTTATAATTTAGTTTGAAAGGTTTTGTATTAGAGTGGCAAAGTGTTTTAATAATTTTATTAGTTTTATCTACGAGTTTATTAAGAACAAAGGTATCATATAATTCTTTTCTAAAAGATTGAAAGTTTACAAGGATAGTATCAATGACATCAATAGTTGTTTCTAGTTCTTTATCAATCTCAGACAACATAGTATAATTCTTTTTATTTTCATTGTTATAAGAGTTAATCGTGGTATATTTTACAAGCCTGTCATTGATAGTTTTAATATCAATCTTTTTATTTGCTATCAATTCATTTAATTCTATCTTTTGTTTTATAAGGGGTTTTAGTTGCGCATTGCTTTGGTATTCATTGTATAAATCATTCATTTCAACCAATCTTTTAAACTCATAGTAATGATAAGCATCTATTATCTTTTTATTCTTATCATACAAGAGCCATTCTTCATACTCTTTTTTAAGCGCGATATACTTGGCAATACGTGGTTTTATAACAAGATTATAATGGATACCTTTTTCTAATTTATCAATAAGCGCATTGGTTTCATTATAGTTATTTTCCCAAGATAAATAGTTATCAAAGAGCCGTATATTATTTAATTCATCAAACAACTGAAAGGAGTAGAGAATGAAATACTCGATATATTCAGTGATGCTGGTAAGTTCAAGAGTTTTATTAATATACTCTTCATTCAAAGTATTTTTAGTATTTATAATACTATTCATATCATTTGTTATCTTATCATAGGTTTCTTTAAACTTAAAATAATAATACCACTCATTCAGCAAGTAATAATTTGCTTGTTTCTTTTTGTTTTCTTCAAAGCGCTCAGATACTAGATTGTAGTCTTTAACATCGTAATTTACTGAACGTTTATTAGCAAGACAATCTATAATTATTTCGAGTTCTTTAATACGTGATACCCAAGTCCTGCTGCAGCAAATACAGCAATCGGGGTTATATTTATAGTCATCATTAGTATTAAGTAATGCTAGTTCTTTATTATAGGTATCAATCTCTATATCAAGTATATTAATCTCTTCAATCCTTTTATGATAATTGCTTATTACTATTTCATCCTCAGAGATTTGCTTATCAATTACGTCGATATTATAGTGTTTTAGTTCCTTAGCAATAGACTGCGCAGTTTTAAATTGTTTATAAGTAATAATACTAGGGATACTTTTGATAGTAATCTGCTGTTGTTTAGAAAATAATGCATTAAAATCCTTATCTAAAGATACAAGCGTATTTTTGATATTATTTACTTCACTATCAAGTAATTCTTTAGATTGGACTGCAGTATTATAATTCTCAAAAGTCAAAGGTTCGCTTATAGCCGCTTTCAGTTTTTTTAATATCAAGACATCAATAATAGATGGCTTAGTATTTAAAGATATAAAATTGTTGAAAAGTTCTAAGGAATTATAAATCTTCAAAATTATAGAGGTTAGTTTATCAATATTTCTATTAGGTGAATACGTAGATACCTTGTTAGGTTTATTAGTAATCAAATCGCTAAGGGTTTTCTTTGTTCTTGCTAAGTATTCTTTTTGTATAATTAAGTCATCTTCGGTATCAGCGTTATTATCTTTAATATAGTTTTGCAAAGCATTCTCTTCGCTGCTAAGAAAGGTGAAATCGCAAGGTTTATTTAGGGATGGTAATTTATTAAAATCATCTTCGAGTTGCAGAGTATAAGATTTGACTAATCTTTTCATATCTTTTAAACATTCATCATTAATAGAGTATTTATAGTGATTAAGTTTATTTAGGTATTCTTTATAGATATCTTCAGACACAATAAAGCTACTATCTATAGTATCAATCAATGTAATATAATCGGTATCGATAATAGACAAGAGCGAAGGATTACTAATATCTATATTAATAGAATTGAAGGTTTTCAGATATGCTTCGTTTTCACTATTTAAATCGAAGAGTTCTTCGGATAGTTTAGAAATAACCGCATCATTAACGTCGCTATTTGCACCATTAAATAGGAGTTTTTCATATACCTCTTTTTTATTATTTATAACCTTCCTAAAATCCTTGTATTTGTTAATAGCCGTTTTAAACAGGTTATATAGGTGATAAATATATTGGATATTGTGAGCTTTATCTATAGTAGCCAAAGTATCTTTATAGTTCAATGTTAGAATATCATTATCAATATTCTGAGTAATCATAGAAGTTGAAAGGAATGTTTCTATATCACCAAATAAAGTTTTGATTTCAGCATTACAAGCGCTATCCTTCTTTAATATTACTAGCGTATTTGTAGTATCAAAATTGTAGAGAACTGAAGATTTATTAACAATTTTGAAAGTATTCTTCTTTTTACAAAAATCTCTTTTAATACGATAGGTAATGTTATCAATCTCTATATCGACAATTGTATATCCCTTGTCTTTATTGTGATTTATAAAGCCAGCTGAGTAAGTATCTAACTTATTATTAGTAGCCCATATTGCTAGTAAGAGGATATCATAAATAGCCGATTTGCCAGTTCCGTTAGACCCCCTAATCATAAAGGTCTTCGCATCTAAATCTTTAAAATTAACCCAGTTCTTATTTTCATAACATAATAAGCCTCCCCATTCTAAATATTTAATCAAGAAAGATTTTTTAAAGGTTGTTAGTTCAACATTGGTATTACAAGAGTTAATGATTGGTATCAGTTCCTTATTTCTTTTTATACATTCGGTATGAAGGTCTTCAGGGTATTTATGTATATCAAAAAGCAAGGTTTCATTATCTTTAATTATTTTAAGTAATATGTTATACTCTTCAGATGATAAGAGTTTTTTAAAGTAATCTAATAAATAGTTAGTATTAAGTAAGTTATCTATATTGCTATCTTCGTTGGTGTTATGAGGATGCTTTGTGGTTGTGTTGCTTAACTGATTGGTATTTATTCTAGAAACAATTTGAAAAGAAATATTAAAAGAGTTCAATATAATGCTAAGAGATTGATAATTTATATTTGTAAAAGATTTTATTTCTAAATTTTTTGGGAAATAATTAATATTATTTTTAATATATGTTTCTAATGGTTCAGTATATTTGCCATTGGTTCTAATAAGGATAGTATTGTTTTCATCTTCAATCACATTAATATAGCCAATATTATTATAAACGTTAATCTCTTCTATTATTTTAGTGTCAAGGTTCCACAATAAATACCCGTGCTCTATAATATCTTCCCCATAGTTTTGCTGTATTAAACTACCAGAATACCCGCATATAGTCTTCTTTTTATATTTGAAAACCTGTCTCTTATGGATATCACCAAGTAAAACAAAATCAAAATTTTTAACCCATTCGAGAGGATAAGGGTTAAAAGTTTCTTCAATGGATTTGCCATTAAATAGTTTAGCGGATGCAAAAGACCCGTGAAACAAAGCAATTTTATATTTAACTTTTTCAGAGATTGTAGGGAAAGGAGGTAGCTCAGTAATTCTTCCGCTATTTCTAAAATTGTCTAAAGTTTTATCGATACTAACGAAGGAGAAGCCAATGTCGTCAATGATAAAAGACGTTGAAGTATTTAGAACGGAAACATTAGGGATATCGAAGGTAGAAGAGAATACAAGTGAAGGTTTATTAGGGTCTGATTGGTCATAATCGTGGTTTCCTGAGATAATGAATAGGCGACCTATTTTGGATAATGATTGAATAAATGCTTTAAAAAGGGCGAGACCATAATTACCGACGACTGATTTATTATGGAATATGTCGCCAGTGATAAGGATGATAAAGTTATGCGAGGATAGATTAAGTTTAAAGATAGAATTTTCAATAGAGAGTAAT
>Ga0214919_10001022_pt1 | contig 47279 bp, 58 predicted proteins | sample LL1503_MetaG_FD_177994 | JGI IMG/M metagenome (GOLD analysis project Ga0214919, IMG submission 177994) | Freshwater microbial communities from Lake Lanier, Atlanta, Georgia, United States - LL-1503 | ecosystem: Environmental > Aquatic > Freshwater > Lake | place: USA: Georgia | collected...
TAATGGATTTGCACCTCGTTCAGCTACAACATCTGGCAATGGTGGGGTTGGCTTATTATTTTATGCATCAGGAAGAGGTATAGGAGATCCATCCTCTAACGAAAATATTCATTTGAATGAATTTAATGGGTTTACACAAACATATGTAAACCAACCTTCATTGTCGAGGCCATGGAATTGGATAAGCATGAGTAGCGGAACAAATTTATATTTTATATTAGGTGGAATCACAACGGCACAATTGCCAAATAACAGTTTAACCAATCAAAATAAAATTACTTATAATTTACAAAATCTTAGTTCTTCAAATTCTACAATTGCAACATCAAATTATAAAAATGGAGCAGACGAATTACTTAAAAATGAAGTAACTTATGATATAAGCGGAAACTCCAATCAAGGCAACATGAGCGTTTATAGATCATGTTGGAAAGATTCTGCTGGTTTCTTTATGAGAAATCAAGGTGTAGGAGATTTTTTCCGAATCAAAAGTTTTTATAAGACAAGTGGCACAACAACTGATTACTTTGTTGATATTAGAAAGTTAAATGATATGTCTGGATCGACAAAAGTAGAAGGCCAGCTTGTTACTTTAAGTCAAGGAGTTTATTTCTTCAACAATAGCGGTTCTATTTCTGCCTATAATCCAACATCTAATGTTTGGGAAACTGGCGGAACTGGAGTGAATTCATCTTCATTTAGATTGTTGCAAGATAACACAGTTTCTGGTTATGATAACGCAACGCAAACTCTTGTTGCGACATCCGATAATGATAAAATTGCTTATTTAAGTTTTGATTATAGCAATAAAGCATATATAAAATTCAATGAAACAACACTTACATTTAGCAATGTTTCCAATAGGCCTAGTGGCAATCAATGGATTATGAGTATTTTCTAGAAACCAAACAATAAATAATATAATGTCTAATTACTTTCCTCCCACACCTGTATACCCTAAAAACTACGACAACAATCGTACATTGTTTTTAGTTTATAATACTTCCGAATCAATCACTACATCTGAAAACAATCCTTGGCAAGATTCAATTGAAATAAAACCAGTTGCAATAAACCAAAATGAAATATGGTCAGATAATGGCTATGGCAATATAAATGGAGAGCTTTTCTATTACAACAATGTTGAAAAAAATGAAAATGGAAAAATATTCAAATTTACAAATTGCATAAGAAATATTGCTGGATCTAAAACAAAATTTAATCATGTTGGTGCTGAAGTTAGAGGATTTGTGATCGCAGAACATCACAATCAACTCGCTACAGCAATAATCAATATGGAAAATTTTATTGGTTATAATTTTACAGATGACAAAGCAAGTTTAGATTGGAGAATTAGAAATCTTGCGGAACTACCAATTATTCTCGATGACTTTACATGTCCTGATGTTACTTTCTTTTTTACTATTGCATCAGCTAATCCAACTACAGGAACAATAGCAAATTATAGCGTTGAAATTAATGGATCTTATCTAAACTTCAGAATAGATTTTGGCGATGGAACATTTACAACTACAAGTTTGGCTGGAACACATACATATTCGGCAAGTGGAAAAATAGATCCAGTCATTCAAGTTAATACAAATAACTGCACTATAGTTCAAAGCCCTACACAAAGAGAAGTTGCAACGCAACCAAGTATCACAACTGTTAATCCTCCTTTAGAAATTATAATTCCAAACATACCAGATATTCCACAACTTATCATTCCGCAATTAAATTTACCAACAGTTAATGTTCAACCTCCACCTATTTTATTTCCATGTTTAGATATTGGACCTTTAGGACCAATTAATATTCCTTCTGTAATTATAATCGACCCACCAGTACCATCAATCATTACTTTCGGACCACTCGATATACCAAGTGTGATTTCGTTTGTATCTCCAAATATTCCAACTGTAATTACATTTACACCACCTAGTTTCCCAACTGTAATTACATTTACACCACCTAGTTTCCCAACTGTAATTTCAATAACAGTGCCTAGTTTTCCAACTATAATTTCATTTACACCACCTAGTTTTCCAACTATAATTTCATTTACACCACCAAATATTCCAACTATAATTTCATTTACACCACCTAGTTTCCCAACTATAATTTCATTTACACCACCTAGTTTCCCAACTGTAATTACATTTACACCACCTAGTTTCCCAACTGTAATTACATTTACACCACCAAATATTCCAACTGAAATATTTGTTACTGGTTGTAGTATGCCGACTGAAATTTCAATAACAGTGCCTAGTTTCCCAACTGTAATTTCAATAACAGTGCCTAGTTTCCCAACTATAATTTCATTTACACCACCAAATATTCCAACTATAATTACATTTACGCCACCTACTTTCCCAACTATAATTTCATTTACACCACCAAATATTCCAACTATAATTTCATTTACACCACCTGATATTCCAACTGTAATTTCATTTACACCACCTGATATTCCAACTGTAATTACATTTACACCACCTGATATTCCAACTGTAATTTCATTTACACCACCTGATATTCCAACTGTAATTACATTTACACCACCTGATATTCCAACTGTAATTACATTTACACCACCTGATATTCCAACTGTAATTACATTTACACCACCTGATATTCCAACTATAATTACAGTTACACCACCTAGTTTCCCAACTGTAATTACAGTTACACCGCCTATCATTCCAACTGTAATTTCATTTACACCACCAAATATTCCATCAATTGTGAGTATTATAGGCTGCACTATTCCATCTGAAATAAATGTTATAAACTGTAGCATTCCAACAAACATTTCATTTACACCACCTGATATTCCAACTGTAATTTCATTTACACCACCTGATATTCCAACTGTAATTACATTTACACCACCTGATATTCCAACTGTAATTACATTTACACCACCTGATATTCCAACTGTAATTACATTTACACCACCTGATATTCCAACTGTAATTACATTTACACCACCTACTTTCCCAACTGTAATTACATTTACACCACCTGATATTCCAACTGTAATTACATTTACACCACCTGATATTCCAACTGTAATTTCATTTACACCACCTGATATTCCAACTGAAATATTTGTAACTGGTTGTAGTATTCCGACTTTAATTTCGGTAACACCACCTAGTATGCCATCAAACATTACATTTACACCGCCTGATATGCCAAGTGTAATTACATTTACGCCACCAAGTATGCCAAGTGTAATTACATTTACGCCACCAAGTATGCCAAGTGTAATTACATTTATACCACCTAGTTTTCCAAGTGTAATTACATTTACGCCACCAAATATTCCATCAATTGTGAGTATTATCGGTTGTACTATTCCATCTGAAATAAATGTTATAAACTGTAGCATTCCATCAAACATTACATTTACACCACCTGATATGCCAAGTGTAATTACATTTGTTCCACCTAATATGCCAAGTATAATTACATTTGGTATAGGACCAACTATACCAAGTGTAATTACATTTGTTTCACCGCCAACTATAACAAGTGAAATTAAATTTATCTCACCACCAAGCATACCAAGTGAAATTAAATTTGGGCCAGCACCAAGTTTAACAGTAGATTGGGGAACTCCACCAAGTTTAAACTGTACTGTTACAGTCGCTTGTCCGTCTAGTGGCCCTGCGTTTAATTACAGGTCAATGGATGGAATAAATGATCTTGACGATCCCTCTTTGAGTGTCGAAATCAATGATATTGGAATTCCATCGATAATAAAAGTGATCGCCCCAGTAATACCAGATATAAAAATATTACATGACATTCCAGCCTTGATTAGAATAGAATCTTTTAAGATACCAGATAAAATAACACTTGTGTCTGATTTTGATATTCCGAAAGAAATTAAAATTACTTCTGATAATATTATTTCTGAAATAAAATTAGTAGCTGAAAATTTACCATCAACAATTAAATTAGAATCTGATTTGCCAAAATTTATAAGACTGGACATTCCAGAAGATTTCCCAAGGTCTATCAAAATTGATGCAAGTGGAATACCAGATAAAATTCAAGTTGTTGGAATTCCTCCTTCTATTGAGATTGTAGGAAATATACCTTCTGAAATTAAATTGGTAATGCCAGAAAAACCAGAAATAGAACTAGTTTATAAAGGTTCTCCAATTGATGTCAAAATACAATTAGACATAAGTAAATTAAATGGAGAAAATAATAGTAAGCAGCAATGTGTAGCGATAGTTCCTTGCGGAGATTAATCTGATTTTGTTAGAAGAAATTGAAAAATTATCTTACGAAATAGACAATTTTTTTGACAATAGTTGCAGTGCCTTTATGGTTGCTGGTGGAGTTGGCGATCTTCTATTATTGCTTGCAACCGCATATGACCAACACGATCCAAGAATATTGTTTTTATCAAATGACGATAAAAATATATTTGCAAAATGTTTTTGTGATTTTTTTAATGTAAAATGTTTATTTCACAAAAACATCGTGTTTAGTGATGGCTATGATTTCATTTATAAAAAATTTACAAGTATGCCATGTTTTAAGCAATCTGCACATTTACCAGATAGAATTACACTTCCTTATAAGGATTGGCATGATACTTCAAAATATATTCCAAGAATAAAAACCAAACCGAATTGGAACAAACTTATAGGAAGAAGCGATATAGTTCCATCAAAATATATAATTCTTGCACCTTCTGGTGGTCTGAGAGATGTTTCAAAAAAGAAATTCCTAACTCAAGATGAGTATAATGCTTTAATAGAAAAGCTTCTTGAATTAAAATATTCTATTGTGACAACTGGAAGCTTAGACGATTATAATTACTATGAATTACATGAAAACAAAAATTGCCATTGGCTAACACACAATTGCTTATACAGTTTAAATGAAAAAAAAGAGATTAAATTTTTAGATTTTTTGCAGATAATTAATTCATCCAGTGATTGTATAAGTGTTGACACATATTTAAAAACATTAATTTTACTTTTACAAAAAAAAGCCAAAGTAATTAGAACTACATTTGATGGTAAATATAAAGATTTTGGAATTGATGTTTCAGACCAAATATTTTTAAATAAAAGCATATGGGAAAAAATAAAGTGTTACACATTTGAAGAATTGATATTCGATCTAAATACTAAAAACAAACTACTCTTTTAAAACATGAAAACATCAAAAAGAATTAAAATTTATCAAGATGGAAATGAATATATCAAAACCGATAGCAATATGTGGGTGCGTAACTTTACAAAAACAAACTGCCCACAAGTCGATTTAAACAAAACATACAATCCAAGTGATTATTTTGTTTTTTTAAAAAATGAAATTCAAAATAGTATGCAAAAACATATGTGGGTTAATCATGAAAATTTAAATCATGATAAGATTCTAATTATTAGTGATGGATTTAATTTTGAAAAAAAACAAAAAATTTTAGCATCTATTCCAAAAGACATAACAGTAATTGGAGTTTTGGGTTCTTTAGCAAAGTGGAATACAAACAATAGAAATATGGATTATTATGTTGTTAACAATCCTTATAAAGACTGTGTGAAATACTTTGGAAAAAGACACATCAGAAACTTTCCAAAATGTATAGCATCTTTAAAAACCAATTCTGATTTCGTAGCTAATTATAGAGGAAGAATGTTAAAATATCTTCCCGTTTACGAAGGTGGATATACCTCTAAATATGCCAAGGAAACAGACACACAAATTGATGATTATAGAAATCCAATTTGTGCAGCCATTCAATTGGCATTTATGTTCAATGCATATAAAATATTTTTATATTGTTGCGATGACAGTTTTGAAGGCGAAAGACCAAGTGCAGAAAAATTAGAAAATGGATTGTATCAATATCCACAACAAAGAATAGCTCATGAAATCATTGATGCAAAATTGTTTTGGTTAAAGATGTTACCTTATCAGGAAATTAAAATATTTTATAACTCGAATGGTTTAAAGTTTGAAAACGCAACATATATAGAAGAAGATGAAATACTTAATGTTATGAAGTGAAAATATGAACAACCCATTTAATTTTTTTAATTTATCTGATTTCAAAAAATGGATAAAAAACCATGATGATAACAATCAAGAAAAAGAATCATTCATTGGAAAAAGAATAAAACCAAAAAGCAATATAGAAAATTTCGAAGAGAAAATACAAGTCGAAATAGGAGATGAAAAAGAGATAGTAGAAGAATTTAGCAAAATTGGTGGAAAAATCATTGAGCAAGATGGCAATAAATTCATGATTGAAGTTAAATCTGGAAATTTCATTTGTCATAAAAGATTTTTGAAAAAGATCAACTAGATTTTCGCACCATGACTTTAATTTGATTTATATTTTTTGTGTATATCTCTGGAGAAATTGCAGAAGTAATTGATCCATATTCTTGAATGTTAGATAAAGGAATATTCGAATATCCCCTTAATTTCAATTGCGACCTTAGTGCCAAATAATCATTTGCCGATTCAATCCATGGCTCAAACAATAATCTGTTTTCATAAATTGATTTTTTTATAAAGTCTTTATAATCCAACGGAAGTCTTAAATCGTCTACACTTTCAAGATGAGATGCAAGTATTTTTTTGCCTCTTAATTGAGTAAGCAATTTGACACCAGTTTTATCTCTTCTTGCTATGTAAATCCAAATAATTGAATCATTCACTGCCATGATGCGTATCCTTTTTTGAATTTTTAAATAATTCTTCGAAAATAACCTCTAAAAGTATTCTCTTATAAATATCATCTTGACCTAAATTAGTTGATAATATGTCAAAAGCCTCAATAAGTTCTTGTGTTTTTTGAAGATCTGAACTCATGTTTTTACCTTTTCATCAATTTAAGAGTGTGCAAAACAAATATTGTTGCTCATATTTTGGAAACAATAATGATTATCTAATATTACTTAAAAATCTTAGACCATATATCGAACAACAATTTAATGGCATACAAATATATCTCGCTTGTAAAGACGAATCATATTATTTATTACATGACGAACCAAGAGTCGTAAAAAAAAGTGAATTTGTAAAACAAAATTTTTGTTATGTAAGAGAAATAAAAGTTAATTTACAAAAAAAAATGCACCCAATACATGAACTTGTGATGGAATCAGACATAAAAATTCCATGTTTTGAATTTAATAAATGCACAAATTCAAATAGAGTAAGTGTATTTACTCAAGGCATATACCCAACAAAATCATTGGATTTTAATCAAATAGAAAAATTAAAAAAAATAATACAGCAAAAAGGCCTTACATATGTTGATAAATTAGAAGATGCAAATCAGATATATTCTGTAGAAAATGAAGTATTTGCTGCTTCTATTTTCAAAGGAATCAAATGTACCTTAATAGAAAGTGGATTGGGAACTTCTTTGTATAAGTCCTTATTTCCTGAATTAAATTTAATTTCGCTATGATCGGTGAAAATTTTTATATTTTATAAAAAATAAGATGACTTCAAAAAGCTATATAACTGAGAATTTATTTTTTCATAATAGGAGCAATATGAGCGAATTTAGAGTCAAGTTGAACAATAGCAAGCAAGGAACGATGGATGTAGACCCTTCCACACAGGCTCAGTTCTCTACTTCTGTTCAAAGAACTATCTTTGTTCAAGGGCCAGGTAAAAAATACCGAAAACTTTTTGATGGAGAGGAATTTGTTGATTGCAATTACTGGAAAAAGTTTGCATATCCTCAAATGGAACAAGAACAGGCCTTCATTGAAGTCGTTTCTGATGATGGTTCTATCTATAGTGAAAATCCAGCAGAAAATAATTTCCCTTCAGTTTATACATTGACAGTGAGTCCAAGCACAGCATTTGAAGACAATGTTGTTGATATAGCTGGTGATACTGATTCATTCTCTAGTTTTGTACAAATTAGTAATTTGGGATCAAATCAAATAAATATTAGGCTTAATGGTTTGGAAAGTGCAATATTCACACTTGGACAGGATCAAACTCAAGTTTTTAATAGTGGTGATCTATTGATTACAAAATTAGAGTTCACAAATACCATTTCTGGTGCAGTTGATGCAGATGTTCAAGTTCTTTGCTCTGTAAGAACATCTTGTTTAAGTTAAACTTATAATGGTCAAAGTAAGATGAATTAAATCAAAAAATACCACTATCTTAAAATAGTGGTATTTTTTTGAAGAGAAAAATGGCTGAATTAAAAAAATCAGAATATATACAACCAACATTATCAATTAAAGATTTCTTTCAAAGAAGAAATCAAATTTTGTTACATCATGACAAAGGTGGCTTGGGTGATGTTCTTATGCATCGAATGTTATTGACAGATATGCATCATCATTTGCCAAATGCAGAATTTACAGTTGCTTGTCTACCCGAATATGCCGAAGCAACTACTGATCATCCTTATGTTAAAAATGTTGTTGATTCTAGAATTGTTAATCCAAATGATTACATTGTGTGTTTTAATACCTGTGTAAGTATAGCAGATAGATATGAAAATAGAAATGCTCCACATTACACTATTCATCGGAGTGATATTTGGGCAAAATATTGTGGACTTGAATTAACAAGTCATGATATGTGTTTTGTTATTGAAGAAGAAAGAAAAAATAGAATAAAAAAAGAATTAGAAAAATATAGAAAAAATAATGGGGCATTAATTGGATTTTGTCCTGTATCAAAAATGGCAAATAAAACACTATTGCCAAATCAAATAAAATGTATTGCCGATTATTGCAAAAACCACAATTTGATAGCACTCCATAAATCTCCCATATTAGATTGTGAAAAATTACGATTGCCAACAATATGCCCTCAAAATTTAAAAGATTGGATTTGTTATATTAGTTGCATGGATTATATGATAACTGTTGACACCGCTGCTTTTCATGCTGCTGGAGGTTTAAAAAAACCATTGGTTGGTATTTTTACTTTTGCAAATGGTAAAACTTATGGTAAATATTATGACTTCATACTTGTTCAAAAGCATAGAGACAATGGAAATTGGGATTGTGGGCCATGTTTTGTATTTGGTAATTGCCACAAATCAAAAAAAGCAATTAAGCCATGTTTGTCAGAACTTACTGAACTTGAAATTATAGAAGGAATTAAAAAGATGTTTGAAAAATGGCCTAAATGCACACTATATTAAATTTAAGAGGTTAATGTGGCACAACTTATAAAAGCTAGTGATATCAAGGTTATTACAAAAGATGGCGAATGTAAGCTGTCTATAAGTATAGATTTAAATATAAATTTAAACACTTCTGGCGTAACTGTTGGTGTTCAAAATGCAAAAGTTGAGCAAAAAAAAGAAGAAAGTGCAATGTGGGAAGTTCCAGATTTTGCACAGATGCCAAAATTAAATTTTGGAAAAAAAGCATAGAAACACAAAAGGAAAGGCAAATAAAATGGCAAGTTGTGGCTTTGATGTGGGTACTTATAATCTGGTTTCATGTAGAAGAGATGGAAACGGCAACTTTGTAAATAAAAGAGAAGTTAATGCATTTTTAGAATTACCATTAGAAAATAGGTTTGTTTTCGACATGATGAAACAAGCTGGTGTTCCTCTTATAGAAAGAGAAAATGTAGCATATGCTCTTGGTGAGGCTGCTGTAAATATGGCCTATACCATGAGCCAAATTGAGCTTAAAAGGCCTATGTCTGGTGGCTGTGTGAATCCAAAAGAAAGAGATGCTTTTCAAATTCTTTCTATCATGATTCATGGTCTTTTAGATGGAGTAAAACAGAATAATGAAACTGTATATTACTGTGTTCCAGCAAATGCCATTAATGAAGATACAGATGCCGATTATCACCAGAAGGTTTTAGAGGCAATATTCAAAGCATATAGATCCGAAGAAGGATATACAGTTAATGCATACCCAATTAACGAAGCTCTTGCTTTGGTCTATGCAGAATTAGGCAAAAAAGCTTATACTGGTATTGGAATTTCATTTGGAGCAGGGATGGTAAATCTATGCTACTCAATGTATGGCAATCCTATTTTCAAATTTGCAATTGTAAATAGTGGAGATTGGATTGATAAACAAGCAGCAAAAGCAACTGGCGAAAGTCCAACATTCATCAATAAAGAAAAGACCAAAGTCGATCTGAGTGCGATTCCAACTAATTTAGTTGAAAGAGCAATTCAAACACAATATAGAATTATGATTGAGCATACAATAAATGAAATTAAAAAAGGATTATCTACTGCTAATAAAGCTATTCACACTGATACGCCAGTTGATATTGTCATTGCTGGTGGAACTTCATCCCCACCTGGCTTTGATAAATTGTTCAGAGAAACCTTAATGCAAGCAAAACTTAACATTAAGATTGGCGAAGTCATTAGACCAGAAGATCCTTTATTTAGTGTTGCCAGAGGCTGTTTAATTGCTGCCGAAACCGCTAGGTAATTTTAAAAAGAAAGAAAGAAAGAAAGAAATGAGTAAGCAAAAAAATGTAAGTGATTTGGGAACTGCCGCATATTTACTTATGCATGATTATAAGGTTATAGGAAGAAAAGCAAAAGACATTTACTTTTTAACCACAGATGAAGAAAATCCTGATAAATTTGATCAAATCACATTAGATTATCTCTCTAGTGAATTTCACAGATTTGATGCTTGTATAATGTCTCTTAAAAAAATTGGAGATTATCATTTTCAGTCAAAAAATCAAAGATTTGTAACAGATCTTGGTGCAGCAGCATATATTTTAATGCACAAATACAAAGTTCTTGGCAAAAAAGGTAAAGCTATCTATTTCGAAATAGAAGAAGAAGGTTGCGATAAATTTGATGAACTTAGTTTGGAATACCTATCAAGCGACTTCCATAGATTTGATTCTTGTCTTATGTCTTTGAAAAAAATCAATGAATATATGAGCAATCAAATAAATTGATAATAGCAATTATCTAAATCATCATATCTCCAACTATATACATTTAGTAATAATGGAGAAAATATGGAAATAGATCACGACTTAAAAACAAAAATCGATACAACGGTAGATAATCTTGTAAACATATTAAAAAGAGACTTATTATCCCCATCATCTCCCAAAAGAGGCATGTGGGATAGATTCAAAAATTGGATGTCTAATGTTGTATATGGAAGATATGGAAAAACTAATCCTTATTATTTCGTAAATCGTTTAGGCGATATGGGTGGTGTTCCACTTCCCGAAAAAAATAAACCTGCATCTGGTGAAATTCCCATACCAAAAAAAGAAAACTACAATCCAATATTTAAAAAAAGATTAACTATTGAAGAATATAGAATATTGGGAAAAGAATTCGAAATATTTGAAAATAAATTATCAAATATTTTAGAAGTAAGTATGCCTAAAGGTACAGAAAATCTACAAATCATAAGAATGCTAGATGATCTTGCTCAAAACTTAAAAAAAGCCATCTCAAAAATCGTATCTGATCATATGACTATTATGGCAACAAAAGGTGTTGCAGAACCAGTAGAAAAAACAACAGAAGAGCCAGAAACAACAGAACCAATAGAAGAACCAGAAAAAAAAGAAGAACCAAAGTCAGTAGTTAGTCATGATATAAAAAGGGATTATGGCGTTAGAATAAACAAAGCTTTAGAAGATCTTGAAAATGCATTTAAAAATAAAGATATGCCAGAAGAAATATATAATTCAATAAAAAAGAATCTTATAGAAATAGGAGATCACTCTCTATGGAATGGTTGGCAACCAGATGTTGAAGATGAATTGACAAATTTAGAAAATAAAATTAATGGTGTGTCAACCATGAATGTTGAACCAAATTTCTATAGAGATAAAGATGAACTTAAAGATGAGCTTAAAGATGAGGCCGAAGAAGAATTCCCTTTTAATTTTCCAGATAACAAAGAAGGACTTGAAAAAGTTAGAAGAAAAATAAAAACCAATAAAGAATATAAAAATGCTTTTAAAAATTGGGGAAGAATAGCTTCAGAAGACGATATAGAAATTTTCAATCTATTAAGTGAAAAAGTAGATAAAATATTAAACAAAATATTATCTGGTGGTGAAGATATTCCTTTAGATATTCAAGAAAAAATTATAAAAAGATATAAAGTGTTTGTAAGTCATGTAATTAAAAGCCAAGAAAAAAATGACAAAACAATAAAATTTGAATCTAGTATTAGCCCTTTATATTCTTTAAGCCTAAAAGAAAAAACAATTTATATAAAAGAATTAATCTCTGAAAGATAAATTCAATTGTCAGAGCCAGTAATTTTTGATGGAAGCTTAGTTGGTGGTAATTCGTAAAATCTAAAAATCTGTTCTTGACTCAAACTACCATTCCCATTTTTTTTATTTGGCTTATTTTGTGTAGAATTTTCAGATTCTCCACCATCAGCATTCGCTTCTCCAACAAGGGTTTTTCCAGACATAATCAATTGCATGGCCTTAGCTGCCTGTTTATGTAATTCTTCTGTATATGGCAATCTATAAGCTCTAGGCTCTGAATTATTTTTCTTTGAAGAAAATGGCTTTAAAAATAGATTGGTGTCAATCTCCTTGACATTATTATCATCATCGACTTCAGTGGCCCAAATGAAAATATTGCCAAGATGTTTAGAATTAGTTTTAGATGGCTCTTGCACCAAAAGCCAATGAATCACTGTTTTATTTGGAAATTTAGATTCTGTTGCCCAACCACTTAAATCACTAAGTGAAAACCACATAAGAAAACTAAAATATAAAGACAAAAATACAAACACAAGCTTAAAATACCAAGCTCCTCTGGAATACAATATAATCCATAAGCCTATAGATGCTAAAATAATGAATGTTAAGGGAATTCCAATTGCATTTATGTTCATTTTTTCCTCAAGGTGTTTCTGGCGGTATTATTGGTACATTTGCTGGTTGTTGGCCTTGTTTATTTCTTATTCCCAAAAGCTTCTTTTCTAAATCAGAAACACTTTCGAGATCACCTTTAGAATTTATTTTAAATCTAAATGCTGTTTTTTCATCGCCAACTTTATTTAGTGTTATCTTTCTTTGTACCAAAACCGAATAAGTAGGACTTACTTTTTCAAGTTGAACTGTAACCTCAGTTGGAACTTGATGATTAAAGTTATATGCGTGAATATTCACACAATACTCCCCAACAGTAGTACCACGCAAGGTTATAATTTCTTTATTTTCGTTATATGTTATTTTACCAAAACGAGTATTTATAGTATCATTCTTGTGACCCAAATCATCTCTATCCAAATGCATCAACCCATCTTCTCTACGCACAAAACATACCAAATTTCCTTCTGGATCTTCTACATATGCATCAACATCATTGTCTAATTCTTTTGGCCATGTAAAGGTTATGAGATATGAAGCTTTAACATCTGGTGTTTTTTTATTTTGATTTATAAGTGCGAAAGCCAAAACAAAAAGACAAGCAAAAGCTAAAAGCATATTAAAGAGCAAATCTAAAAAAGATGTATTGCAGCTATAGTTTTTTCTTATTTTCATATTTAATCTTTTTTATTTTTAAGAGCATTTTCAAGTTTATCAAGTTCTATAGAAACCAAAAAAAATTGTAATTTCAAAAAAGAACCACAAACTAAACCAACTATAGTTGTATACAATGCTGTTGCCATGCTTTGACCTAATTGTGATAATAATTGTTGTACTGTTTGTATGTTTTGTATGTCCAATGTATTAAAACCAGATAACATCATTATAAATCCAACTATAGTTCCTATCATTCCAAGAGTTAAGCACAATTCACTTGTAAACCATCCTATTTCGGCCTTATTCACATAATCATTTAATGCTACTTCTCCAAATTTTTTACCATTTTTACAAATAAGATAAGAAATGTTTCCGCAAAATATAGTGCATATTAAAAATACAATATAAGTAAAATAACTTATATAACTACTGTCCTTGACCCAAATTTCTTTTGCGAAACCAGCATATGATGTGAATATAGATAGAACACAAATTATAGTAAATATCAACCACCACTGTAAGAATAAAGTATATTTCATGTTTTTCCTTTTTGTAGTTTCGCAGTTAGCTCCGCTAAGTCCTCTATATTTATGAATTGATCTTCATTTGTTTCACTGGTTTTTTTAGGATTTTTCATATTCTCTCTAACTTCCTCAATTATCTTAATGTGTTCTGGATTTTGCTGATCAAGAACTTGTTCTTCAATAATGCCAATAACCTGAGAAAAAAAATAGAAGTTTTTACAAGCTGTCAATGCGTGAGTGGTAAAGATTCCATCATCATCAATTTCATCAACAACACCAGTGAAAAAATCTGCAAATTGAGCATCATTAAAGTCTCTCTTTGCTATAGGATGAGTCAGAATTGTGCAAATTTTACCTTGGAATTTTTGCTGTAATTTTTTTACTGTTGTTATTTTCATTGTAATCCAATTGAGTTAATGTTTATAGAAAACCAAGAATATCACCAGACATTCCATGTGGTGCCAAAAAATCAACAGCTTTTTGTTTTTGTTTTATCCAAGCATTTAAAATTACTGCTCCAACTTCAATATACATCTCATTCCAGTCATTATACTGTTCTGGTGGTCTTACAAACATTAGCTTGTCATTAGAATTTATGTTCTTGCTTAAAGACAACATATTCATCATTTTAGCACTACCCTGAGAACCTGCCTTGTCTCTATCTAAACAAATAACAACCTTATAATCAGACAGCATAATTGCTTGTTTTTCGCTCATATTCTTGCCACCACACGCAGCAGCACTCAATTCGCATAATTTCAAGCTTATTGCATTAAATTCGCCTTCGCAAAGGTATAGTGTTTTTCCTTTTTGTGGCCAATTACCAGCCATATAAATTACATCTTCTTTTCCAACACCACATTCTTTTGGTGGCCCTAAATATCTAAGTTTTGCTTTAGGACTAATATGCCTTGAGTTCCAATAAATCAATCTTCCATCACGACCATAATAGGGAATGACAATCCTAAACTTATATGGCTGTTCCATACAAACATAAAGACCATCTATTGGTATTTTCCTACGAGACAAATAATCTTCTGCATGCTTTCTGAACCAATTATTTGTTCCAAGATCAGATATCAAATTAGAACCATAAGGTAATTGTAAACCAGATTTTTGCTTAGGCTCTTCTATAACTTCAGATTGATCATTAAAAAATTCATCCAATTTCTTTTCTAATTGTGCTATTGTCTGATATCCAAGCAAAGTAGATAAAGCTTCTTCACGAGAACACTTATCGACTAATTGAACAAGTTTTACCAAAGAACCCTTTTGATCAGTCTTCCAACAATGATAAACACCAAAATCTCTAGATTTCTTGCCACCAGTTGGATTACACCACAAGTGATGTTTTGTATCATCTGAAAATATACTATTTAAATGAATCTCGTTACCTTTAACAATCACATCGCTAAATCTAGATTCTGCCCATTCAACAAATTTGTCAAAATTTATTGCCATTTTAATTCTTTCTCTTTACAATTAAGCGGAGAAACAAAAATGAACATTGAACATATCTCGGTATCTAGAAAACAGTGCTTCGATACTTGTCATGCCCAATACAAATACAGGTATCATTTGAAAATTATATCAAATGAACCAGTTGCTGACCACTTCACATATGGAAAAATTGTTCATAAAGTTGCAGAACATTATGTGATGGAAAAAGGTAAAAAACCAATAGAAGAAATTGCTTCAGAAGTTTTGACTGGCAAAATCATGTTGGAACAGGACAATCCTTCACCACCATTGCCTTCCCAATACAAGAAAAAATTACCAATTCATTTGGCAAATGTCAAAACAATTACCGATAGAATTGGTTTTGATGGCGAATTAGAGTGGGAATTTAATTATGATATTGATCCGCCAAATAATAAAAAAATAAAAGGATTTATTGATCGACTTATAATTCGTGGAGATAAATTCTTTATTCTTGATTACAAAACCACGAAACAAGGAATGTGGCGAAAAAATAAAAGTAATATAGTAAAAGACCTACAATTAAGAACATATGGAAAAATAATTCAAAATCACTTTGGTGCAAAAGCAGAAAACATCAAGGCAGCTTTGTTTTATCTAGAAGGATCTGAAATAGTATCGACTGGATTTACACAAGAAAGTCTTGATTCGGCACAACAAGAACTTATAGAAACTTATGATCGCATAGTTTCCTCTGATCCATCTTTAGTTGTTGGATCAGTAGGAAACCATTGTAGATTTTGTGATTATAGAAAGGTTTGTACTTTTTATAAAAATTAGTCACGAATGACTACGCCAGCAAGTACCTTTAGCTCATTAAAAGTTTCATCATCATAAAACATAGATGCAGCTTGTAATTGCGGAGTCGTTGGTGCTTGTTGCTGTCCTGCTGCTGGTGCTGGTGCTTGTTGCTGCCCTGCCACTTGTGGTGCTGCTTTTTGCTGTACTGCTGGTGCTGCTGCTTGTTTATTCCCCATAGCAGCTTGTGTCGCTGGACTAAATGGTGGTTTAATATCAATTTCACCTCTAGCAATCTTACCTGCAACATCTGCTACTACTTTTTTGTCAATTACAGGCATTTCTACTCTTGCTGGACACCATGATTCTACTGGTGTCGCACCCACTTTATCAGCATTAGCCTTTAGAATGTTTAAGCCTTTCTCGAAATCACCTTGACCAAATAGAGTTATGCGTTTTTGAAGTTCTTCCCATGTATATCCAGGAGCGTTAGGCGACCCGGTTTTTTCATCCAAATCAGGCGAATCTGGAGATTTCCCAGTTTGTTTTGCAACATCAATAATATTTTTTTGAATATTATTTCCATTAAAATCCTTTATACTTCCACTGCCGCCTTGACCGCCTGAATTGCCTTTAATATCATTGGCTTTAGTCCATACATTTAAAGCAGAAATAAGTTCTGGGCCTGGTAAATTTATTTGTGTTGCAGTTATATTTGCAGTTGGATCTACCAGCATTGTAGATGCCCATCTGTGATGACCATCGACAATAAAATTATCTTTTGACATTATTGATTTTAAATCGCCACCAACATCATAGTCGCCACCAAAAGGTTTAGTCATTAGAGCCATATTAAAAGCTTTTACAAGTATAATTTCGCTTTGCGATGGTTTAAGTTGATTGGCTGCTGCCGATCCTTTTCCCATTAGTGCTACATCATCTTGTTTGTCGTTATCTTCTTGTCCAGAACCAACAGCAGCTTTGGCCAAATTTGGATCAATTTTACTTAATACCAACGGATCTTTTTGTCCTAGTGTATCTTCCTTTACTTGATTCCAAAACTCTAAAAATGATTTCATAATGACTCCTGTTATTGATTTATTATATATAATATAACTTTTTAATTTTCTGCTAATAATCCAGATAAAGTTAACCAATCTGGGATGACATTTATTTTTCCTTGTTCTAAGTCTTTTTCAAATCCTTTGGCAGCACCACCAGTTTGAGGCATTAAACCTCTTGATTCTTTTCCTAAATTGTATTTTCTTATTTTCAATACATTATTCCAAAGAAAATCAACCACATCATCAACATTTTTGGCCAAATTCTTATCAATAAATATTTGTAAGGATTTTTCTGTAATTATATTTTTAATATGGTTTTCAAATGATTCGTAATCTATGGTGAATAGATTAGTCTCATCTCCAGAAGCTAAAGGAACACGACTTAATTTTGCAGCAACAGCTAAATGTGCTATTTTTAATCCTCGTAAATATGAATTTAAATTTTCAATTATCAAACAAGGAACTTCTGATTGTGGATTGAATAGAAAATATTGTGACCATCTATGATGACCATCAAGAATGAAAACACTACCATTCACCATACAAGTGACCACATAGCCCTTTACTTGTGCATTACCATCAAGGAATTGTGCAAGGTTGCCAAATCTATCAGTTAGTCCATTGTCTAAAGATGATTCAAGAAAGATTTCATCTTGGGTTGGAATTAAATCCATTACAGATATATCTTTTCTTGTGATTTTCAAAGCATCATTCTCATCGCCAGATTTTAAAAAATCAACAAAATTAGGATTAGAAATAAATTGCTTAAGGTTTGATACGAAATTTCCAAGATCAAGATTATCAGACATCATTTTTCTTAATGTTGATTGAAGTTCGGTATATTCATCAGAAGATAAATTGTTATTTTCTTTATAATCTAAAAATTCTAAAAATGTTATCATATAAAAACCTTAATTTGGAATCAAAATATATTCTTCATCATACTTATGCTGCCTAATGGTTCTATCAATAATTTTTAATTTTTTAGCTAAATCAAAATCTGGTCTGATCTTGAGTAAAAATTCATATCCATTTTTTGTCCATATATCATGAATTACTGGTAGTGGCGTAAAATAACCCTCACTTGTTCCTTTATACATTGATGTTGCCCAACAAGTTGCAATGTAATATTTATCATCCATTAAACCACCACCAGAACGGCCTGGTCTTGGGCTGTTTCTTATTGTTGTGAGACTTTCACTAATTACACCAACCACTTCGACCTCATAATGAGCCACTTCGTCACCACCATCACATCCACAACTATGCATAATACTACCTTTTTTATACTGGTAATCTTTAGGTGCAATTGGAAAATAATTTGGAACCCAATCTGGTTCAAATGAAACGAGTGCTGTGTCTGCTCCAGTAATATGATTGTAAAAAAGAACTTTTGCAGTATATGTTTTTGGTTCTGCTAATTTTTTTTCATTATGAAACCATGTGATAATCTTACATGTTATATTTCTTTTTAATCCTTCTTTAGCACTCATGGCTCCATTATTCCAAAGATGACCACATGTAGCAACATAAGCTATGTTTTTTAAAGAATCGTAATAAACTATAGTTCCAGAACCAGAGCCATCTGATACAGCTATTTTAACTGATGGTGACAACCATTTTCTAAATTCAATTCCTCTTTGCTCAACAGGTGCTTCGCCATAATAGCCAATTTTTGATGGCAATAATGGCATTTTGTCAAGAGGATGTACTTTTATTTCTTGACCAAATGCCAAATTTGTAGATAAAATGGTAAATAAACAGAAAAGGTTTATAATAAATTTTTTCATATTTCCTCTTTTAGAGTAATCCTTTATGTATATAGGCCAAAATGTTCTAACTCTAACGGTATCTCATAATATCTTTCTTACAAAAGAGCAGAGATATTTATTTGCAGAACCAGATGCAGAAATAGAAGCTATAGGTGTATCAATTCCGGTATGGTATTTAAATGGAAAAACATCAGAACCTGCGATTGAAGTTTTTTGTAAATATAAGCTAAAAATAGATAATGGGAAAAAGGCAGTCACAAAGTTTGATGAAGGTTATAATATATTTTTGCCACCATTCTTAGACAATATTTCTTTGCCAATAAGTATTATGCTTAGAGATTCAAAAGATGGTGGAAAAGAAAGTCTACAATACAAAGAATATAGTCGTATAGAAAAGAAAACTATAAATTACAGTATAATTCACATTATTGAAATATATGACGATCAAAGATTGATATCAACTATAGTTTAAGGACAATCTCTAAGAGATAAAGTCATTCTCAAACTAAGCACATCTCCACTTATCAATGTTGATGGGGTTGACAATGAAACGCTTGAAATGAGACTTCCTGTATTGTCTGATTTATTCGTCAAAAACAAATTATACATAGGGCCATAAGAACCGCCACTAGCAACAAACGAAACCACATTAGATAAAGCTTTGTGAATACTTGTTTCCGCAGAAATAGTCCATCCTGTATTGCCTGTAGAAATTGAATTCAGTGGTTGTCTTGTGTAACCGCTTCCAGTAGGTTCGCCAACTAAGCTTGTCATACTGTCAGCATAAGCTATTGCTGCTCTTGAGTCTAAGCCAAGATAATATATTGGTGTTGGCAGTGTGCCATCATTATAAAATAAAGTTTTTAAAAATAATTCTTCTCCTTGAGAATGAAGAATATTATAAAGATTTTTATCTTCCCAAATAACTTCATTGTTTCTTATGTGTTGTGCATGAGTTATTTTTAAAATTCCATTCCAATTTGTTTTCATATTTTCACCTAATCTATAATAGTTTTTATTTCTTTGTCTTGTTTTATAAATGACGAATTAATCTTATTTTGCTCAAAGTTGATTAACTCGTCAATTTTAGAAATAGCCTTTTTTGCATCTATTGGGTTTATTAGTGTGCCATTTTTTAGAACCATATTAGAAGATACAAATTCAGACTTTTTGTTTTCTTTGATTTGTTTTTGTTCAATTTTTTGCAAAGCCGTTTTCAAATAGAAGTTTATTTCTGCCATTTGAAAATCTCCAGATGTTCCAGACAAGGCCATGGAAATGTAATTTTTAATTTCATTTAAATTAACTTTCATGTGACTCCAATTCCAGATATCTTATTTTTTGCAAGCAGTCTTTCACTCTAAAAAAACCTTCTTCAAAAATTATTTGATTTATTTTTAATTTAATCTTCCAAATATTCATTTCATCTTTTGGTTCTGGTCTTTTTAAATCTAGAGGAAAATAAAAATATTCATTTATTTTATTTAAATAAAAGTTTCTTTTAAAGTTATTTATTTTTTTGTTATTACCAGTTGTTTCTTGGATATAGAAGTCGAAATAATGCTTAATTGGATTGAACAACTTGTCTCTTAATATTTCAAAATCTTGATTGCAACTAGATGCCTCTTCAGACACATATTTAATGCCATTGTCATCCATTGATAAAAATATATTTCCATCGCCAACTTGGATTTTCGCAGAATCATCAGTTAAAATATGAACAATAACATCAGTTCCATTCCAATTTGTTTCTTGAATCGCTTCATTTATGTAAATGTCTAAAATTTTAAATTTATTTAATGCCTTGAAACATTTTGACTCTACCACAAATGAAATATCATCTAAAGTAACATCTTCTTTTAAAAAATAAAATAATTTAATTTTTGTAATATTTTCTTCTATTCTTCTAATTTTATAATTTTCTCTTATAGATGCCCATTCTAAAAAATGTTCAAATTCTTTTAGATATTCAGATTCGTTAGGCGAAGATATGTTTAAAAGTAATTTAAATTTTTTTGGATAATTTATAAAATCTAAATCTTTAGATAATTCCGACAAATCAACATAATATTCACGCAATTCACGCTTGTTCTTAAAGATAAAACATGAATCTTGCACATTTATTTTATACTCAGAAATATCATAATTCACTTTTGATTTATGATATTTTTTTTCAATATATTTTTGTAGCGACATAATTTACCATCCGAACTCTCTTAACAAGCTTTCATTTTTTCTTCTGAAGGAAACGCCATCAGAATTATAAATATCATCATCATCAAATAAGCTAGATTTTGTAATTTTAAGAACATCCTCTGGCTTGCCCTCTTCTAGTTCTCTTTTTATTTCTTCGTAAACTTCATTATTTATTTTGTCAATTCTATTCGTATCAATAGAAGCCCCTAATGGAATGTCTTGCATCATAGAATCTCTAACATATAATGCTATGCACATCGACATGATAGCATCATCGTGCTTTCCTTTTTGAGCTTGTGCCTTTTTAGTCGTTGAATTATATTCAAATGTACCAAGTTCATTTGTAAATCTAATACTGTTTATTCTTATTTGTTGATTCATCAATTTATTTTGTAAAGTTTCAAGGAACAATGGGCGATTTACCTGTCCCATTTTTATACCAGCCCTAGAATTAGACTTGGTTGAATCAAAGTACAAATTGTCATAATACAATTGATTTTGTAAATTATTCAAAACAGCTATACCAGGCCCCATATTTTCTACAACCATAAGTGAATTATTATAGTAAATTCCAACTTCTTTTAATGTTTGTGCAAATAAATGTGGAGGTATGGTATTTGAATAAAATTCTGCAACTTGTTCTAAGGTCAACATATCAATTACTTGGAAGCAACTATTATCATTGTTTTCTGCCTGACCTTCGGCACAATCTGCACCAATAATATATTCATGACCTTCAACTGGTTCTTTCCATACCCACAAAGCACCCTTGTTCTCTTCTGATTCACAAATTGCTGCAAATCCCATAAGATTGCACCACTTTGCAAATAATTTTCTATTTGGATTGTTGTTTATGGTTTGTTCTGTAAGCTCTCGAACTATCTTGGATGAAAAATAAGTCTCACCAGTTCCCAAAAACTCTCTCAAAACTTCTTGTAAAAAACCTTTTTCTCCCAACTGAGCTTTTTGTTCTGATGCCCACTTAGGATTGTTGTAATCTGGATGTTCCCAATAATCTAAATCTATAATATTAAATAAATTTCTTTTTTCTTTGGCTTCAATATATGTCTGATGATACCAATTGCCGATACCATTTACAGTGGAAACCAAGGCACAATTACCACCAGTGGAAAGAACAGGCCACATGGCCTTCCAATGCTTATCCATATCCTCAATAAATGCAACTTCGTCAATAATTAAGAATGTAACTGATTTTCCACGGGCAGCTTGAGGAGAATAAAACTTCAAAGAACTTCCAGTTTCGGTAAACATTTTCAAATGGTCATTCCATTTTCCATCTTTTTTTGGCCTAAGCCAATCTGGTATATTTTCAGAAGCACGATCAATCATCATTCCAATATCTGTAGCTTCTCTATCTGTTTTCGATAATAGCATAATTTGTTGATCAGTTTGAAACATACACTTCCACATACCCCACAAAAGCGTAACAGTTGTTAAACCGCCTTGGCGAAATTTTGAGATAATATTGAATCTATGATTCATATAATCATTTATTACTTTATGCTGATATTTAAACATTATAAATGGAATAAGACCTCTTGTTGGATGTAGAATTTTTACATATTTGTGACAAAAATACGAAAAACTATGACAACACTTTATGATCTCTAGTTGCCTTCTATTTGGATCATATTTTTCAACATACTCCATAGGTTCATCTGGATCTATTTCCAATTGATATTTGTCAAATGAATAATATTTGGAATTATATTCACTTGCGTAATATTGCTTTAGGGATTTATATTTCGATCTCCAGATCGAATCAGATTGATTTTTTAAAAATTCTGGTAAACTCATTATTTTAAATGACTTTCTTTTTTTATGAAACTACTTTAAAATATATAGGAAAATGAAATTTTATTTAGGAGATATCATGGAAAATTTACAAGTTTTAACAAATGAGGTGAAAATGGCTACCAAAGAAGAACTCTATGCATTATTAGTAAGCGATCTTCGCAATGAACTAACTCATTTGCATTTTTATCTACAAAGTGCTGCTTTAGTTCAAGGATTACACTCAAAGGAATATAAAGAACATTTTTTAGAGGAATCAAGCAAAGAATTAAAGCATGTAAGTCAATTTAGTGATCTTCTAATTGGGCTTGGTCTTGAAATAACCAATATGCCTTATTATGAAAAATTACCAAAATTGAATAATCCAGTAGATATCTTGAAACAAGCCTTGACACTTGAAGAGGAAGTAGTTTCTAATTATACAACAAGAATGCATCAAGCCGAAAGTTTGAAAACAGTTGATGGTGACTGGATTCATATATTTCTTGAAAAACAAATAGAAGAAAGCAGATTAGATGTTGACGAATTAAAACAAATTATTCGTGGCATTAATTCTGGGTTTTAATTATGTTGAAAAAAATTATAAAGACTCAATTTTTACAATTCAACAAATATCGTATTTGTTTGGAATGTGGTCATAATTTTGTTTTTGATGAAAGATTAACCCCATTTCCAATTTCTAAAAGCAGATATGAAAAAATTAAAAATCTTCCTTGCAAAGTTTGTTTTAATTCATCAAAGTCAAAATAGATAATTTGCATAAGTATTAAAATATTTTATAAAATACACAAAAAATATTGTAGTATTGTTTTTTTTGTGGTAAGTTATTTTGTGGATTTAATTTTTTGTAGAAAGAAGGAAAATATGAAGTATTTTTTTGTAATTTTAATGTGTTTTGTTCCATCGTTATCTTATGCCGATGATGGTATTATAAGTAGAATTGTTAATATGACTACAAATGATGTACAAATATCATTTGTAGAAGAAACTAAAATTGAAAAAAAGCTAGTTCATGTTTGCAATGGTTGTTTTTTGAAATTTGAATTTCGAGATTATGCTGTTACATACCGCAAAAGAGTATGGGTCGAAAAGGTGCCAATTACCCAAAATGTCGCAAAAATAGTGGTTTTAAACAAATGTGTTCTTATGCCACAATGTGTTAATGGATATAATATGATGGTTACTACTAATGTACAAGAACAAATTATCGTGAATCAACCAACAATAATTGGATATACCGATAAAATCATTAGATGCGGAATACCTTATAAAGTTTGCGAACAACCAGTTTATACCACATTTGCACAATAAACTATTTTTATAATTTTCATAAGACAGGAATAATATCCTGTCTTATTTTTTTTGATCTTTCTCTAATATCTAATAGATAAAAATATTTTCATCAATAAATCACTACATAAATTTGTAGAGTTTTTAAAAAAAGAGGTTAAAAATGTCATTTTTTCAAAATGTTTTCGCACAAGAATATCAGGGATATTTCAATACAGGCAATGATCGTCAATATTCACTGACATTTAAAATTGCTGCAAATCAAAATACACAAGATTTCACCTATAGTTGGAATCATGACCCATTTGATTTCTCCATTTATAATACGATCAAGATAAATTATGCTTGGGATGAAGAATTTAGAAATTGGTCTTCTCTAGAGATAAATATTAGTGGCCTAAACTCCAGCGAAGTAACTGCATACGAAGTTGTTAGTTCTTTAAATGAAGATGCTACTTTTGCAAGTATGTTTGAAGCTAGAGTATCAAAAAATGGAATAAAAAATCATGTTTTGATTGTTGCAAAGCAAAATCGCCCAAAGCGTATTGTTAAAATGTATATCTCAAACACATCTGCTGAAAGAATTTTAAGATTCAATAAGAAAGCACCTGTTGGCGAAATAATGTCTTTTTTCTCAAAAGATACCATAGACAATAGATTTACCTTTCCTTTAAGCCTTGCCCATTTAATAGAACTCGATCCAGAAGATGAATTTGATTCTCAGATTATTTCAGAAGCTGGATTTGATCCAACCAGCCCAAAAGCAGATTGGGAACTATTGCGTGGTCGTGCCTCTGGCATATACGATTTCAAAAAACAAACTTTGGATGAGTCTGGAAGAGTGGTAGAAAAAATCGAATACCCAGCAGGTGCATTGGTTGGCGATATATCCCGAAAAACCATCTACACCTTCACCGACACAAATACCGAACCTGACGAAATTTTTCAGATACCGCATGTTCTTATAAATGAGGATCTTATCACGCCTAGCTAGTATTTTAAGAATTAGGAAGGCGTAAAGAAAATTCTCTTAGAGACCAATTTTCTGCACTGTCTTCCAATTCTGCGATAGAAACTTTTTTGTGGATTGATAAAATTTTTTTATTTTCAAAAATATGAATAGAAAAAAAGGGGAAGTTGTGAAGCTTCCCCCAATTTGGTTTTATCTCTTTAGAATTATTACATTGCAAATAACATGTATCCCAAACCAGCAACCAAAAGAACAATAATCCCAATTAAAATCTTATTAGTAAGATTATTGTCGGAATCTCCATTAACTCTTTCAGCAATTTGATCTGCGATTCCAAGGCTATTTAAGTTGCAATTTTCAGACTTTACTGATTTTAGGGCTGTTGCAAATGCTTCTGCCAAATCTTCTTTAGTTAGGCCTTTTTTGCAAGCAGACTTGCAGCCTTGGGCAGCAACATGATTGTTAGCCAAAGCAATATGTTCAACAAGTTGCATTGGGATTTTTGGTTCTGCCGATTCTACTTTGACATCGACAACATTGCCTTGTGCATCCAAGGTTTCAATCTTGCGTTCATAAAGTACAGGCTTGGTTTTTTCGACTATTCTTTGCTTGAGCTTCAAAGGTCTTTCATCTTCCATGTGAAGTTCTACAATTTTTTCACTGGTCAAATCAGAATGATTGACGCTCTCAGAAATTCTTTTTTCTGCTTTTCTTCCGTCTTCTAAAGTCCATTTTTCTACATTTTGATTATTCATAGTTCCCCTTGATGATATAAAGTGACATCTATTTATATTTATGCCATGGAGTTTAATTTTGAAACCTTATTTTTATTTCTATTATCTTAGCTTTCGAATTTTTAAGCAATCCGCTTTTTTCTAAAGCAATTATTTCGGCTTCCTTCTCATCCTTGGCAACAATACTAGGCACAGTAACATATTCTACGCCTAATCCTTGTCTATATCTAATTAGAGCTTTGTAATTCGTTTTTTTTTCAATATCTACAACAGATTTTGCAAAATTTAACGCTTCATCATATGTTGCAAAACTAACTTGAGATATCACTTTAGGACTATGTGGCAAAGAAACTTTTTGTAAAAAAAATTCATTTTTATCCTCATATATGATAAAACCAAGGTTCAAAAGTGATTTATATATATTTTCCATCATATTCCCCATTTTTTCTTAAGATCATCTAATATTTCTTTTTTCTTTTTATTTGCTTTTTTTTCCAAATCCTCATTTTCTAAAGGTCTTTTTTTCTTTTCTATTTTTTTTGCATAATCGTACATCTGGTCAATATGATTTTCCCATATTTCATTAGGAACAAATCCTTCAAGTTCTCCAGCAACCTCCTTATAAACAAGGTTGCTCTCATATCTAACTGTGATATCAGCATTGCCATATAGCAAAATAATGGTTAAATTATTACCAAATTGCAATCCCTCGTAAGACATTCCAATTTCACTTATAGATTCATTTTCATCCATTATTGGCAATTCGTTTTTACCATCATCAATATCATTAAAGTCATAAAAATCATCTAAAAATGTCTGGTTATAATTGCCTCCACCCTGTGATATAATTGGGTATCCTAATTTTTTAGCTATGTAGGCAAACTTTCCTTCGTATCCAATATATCCCTTTTTCATGGCCTCTATTGTTCTTTGCTCTTGTACTAACTTCTCTCTATTGTGCATATTGTTTCCATATCATGTAAATATTAAATTTATATATAACTTTACATTATTATATATTATATCACATTATTCCAAGGAGGCAATTATGTTAAACTGGATTAAAAACATTTTTAAATCTGTATGTACAGCGAAAAATAAAATTGCTGCTACACCCGTAAAAACAATAGATTATCTTTTGAATGACCCGACCACACCAGAACAAGGTGTTAAAATTGTTCCACCAACTGCATGTTCGCTTAAATTAAATGTACAAGGATATGTTGGTGCTGGATATGATATGCACTCACCGCAAGGCCAAGCAGCAAGTTGCTATGTGACTATTCAAAATACTGCGAAATATTTAATCTCGCAAAACAAAACAAAAAAGACATTTACAAAATGGGCAGCTACAAATACTTTAAATGTGTTGCCAAGAGCAGGTAAAGATTTTAATGCATATTATGATAGATCTAATCTTAAATTCTTTTACGATATTGATACTGTAACTAAGAAAACGGTATATACAGCAGAATCAGCAGATATTGTGTCTCACGAATTCGGACATGCTTTCTTGGACATACTCAGACCAGATCTTTGGAATGCACAATCATATGAGGCTTGGGCTTTTCATGAATCTTTTGGTGATATTTCAGCTATTTCAAATATTATGCAATATGACCAAATACTTCAAAAAGCTTTAACGCAAACAAATAACGATCTTTCTAAATCTAATATCATATCAAGATTAGCCGAAGAATTGGGCAAGGCAATATTTGATGTGACTGGGGATAATACATATCAATATTTTCTTCGTGATGCAGTTAACGATTTCATTTATGCTGATCCTAAAAAATTACCAGCAGATAGCCCTAATGATCAACTATCTAATGAACCACATAGCTTTAGCAGAGTGTGGACTGGAACTTGGTATGAATGTATGATTGAAATATTCAAACAAAATATGTCTAGTGGCATGCAACCTTTGCCAGCACTTAAATCTGCTAGAGATACAGCAGTAACATATATTTTGTATGCTTGTCAATTTGCAGATACCATCAAGTTTTATAATTCTGCTGCTTTGCAAATGTTGAATTATGATAGTTCAAAAAATAATTCCAAATATGCAAGCGTTTTGAGAAAAGTTTTTATTAAAAGAAACATAATTGCAGTAACTCTTCAAGTGCTTTCTAATAAAAGCTATGAAAGCATCATAAAGGAAAACAAACTAGAAATAAAGAAAATCATTTGTGATGATGGATTTGTTTTAAAAACACAATCAGAATCACAAGTTAAAATTAAAAAAGAAGTTTCAATCTTATCGAACAAAAAAGATATGACTGTAGAAGTTCCTTGTAGAAATATGTATATGTTTGATAAAAATAAGAATTTAATTCATTCGATTGAAACTAGCGAAGAAGAAGTTAATGAAATGGCAAATTCTTGTGTGAATTCATTGAGTGAAAATAATCTTATTGGAGAAGATGATTCTCACATGTTTGAAGTTATAAACAATAAACTTTTAAGAAAGAAAATTGTTTGTAAATGTAATCCAAATAATGCTTGTGATCCAAATGCTCCAGAATATGGAAAGCCATGGAAAGGACAAAACAACGCTGGGTGTGGCTCTAAAGGCGTTACTGTAGATTGCAGTTGCTCTCCACAAGAAGAGCCAGTTGCTGTAAAAAGAGGATGCTATACATCAAGTACGATTTGTTCTAAAATTTGTAGAACAATAGGATCGTTGATTAGCAGGAAAGTTTGCTAAGAACTCCGATTCTTTTTTAAATTTACTCAATCTAAATAAGGGCTTTCTATTTTTACTGGTAAGCCCTTATTGTCATAATTTATGATATCCATATTGGAATCAATTTTTTGATATATAAGTTCTGTGTAGGATTTATTTCCAAATGTGTTTATTCTGATTGCTACATTGCTAACATCTTTTTTAACATAATATATATGAATATAAAAAGTGTCTTTGTTTTCTGCCTGTAAATAATAGCCACTTTTATTTTTTTGATCTTTTGTTATTTTTATATTTAAATCACGAAGAGAATTTTTTACACATCTGTACATAATTGAAGTATTTATTTCATAATATTTTTTCGCTTGGCCTTCTTTCCAAATGATTATACCTGTAATAATAGGGCTAAATAGTGGAACAAATTGACAACCTGAAAAAAAAATCATAAAAATTAAAAAAATAAATGTATTTTTCATTACTATCTCCTTATATTATGTATTAAGGTCTTACAGAAAAGGAAACAAAACATGAGTTTTTTAGACAATAGCATGCTAGAAGGTTTGAAAATGTGGGCTTCTTTTATTGCAAAAGAAAAGGACATAAATAAAACAAATTTTGGTATTCCTCAAATTAGCGAATGGGATACATCTATGAATTGGGAATCAGATGATGATGAAGATGATGATAAAGATGATGATGGTGACGATGATGATTGGGATGAAGAAGAAGATGATGATGATTGGGAAGATGACGAAGATGATGATGATGATGACGATGATGACGATGATGACGATGATGACGATGATGACGATGATGAAGATGATGATTGGGATGACGATGACGATGACGATGACGATGACGATGACGATGACGATGATGATGACGATGATGATGATGATGATTTAAATTAGTTTTTAAATAATTAAACCAAAATGCCATCAATATTTAGATATTGATGGCATTTTTCAATTAAAGCCAAAAACAGGTAAATAATCAATAATCTTATCAAAAGACTAATCTTAAATTAATCGCAAATCTATATATTTATAGACATTTCAAGGAGGAATATGCGTTTAAAAAAAATTAGCTTTTTCTTAGTCCATGTCTGTACTTTTTTGCTTTTTTTGTTTTTTATTACATTTGCTCTTAGGCAATCCGATAAGAAATTATATCCAAATCCAAATGACACAAGACGCAATCCGGTTTCACTTTATGAAGGTGAAGCGGATGAAAATATGTCTGATGTTATGACTCCAATCACCATGAAGGATAGAGTTTTCAACAAAACTGGCATCCAATGTGTGTGGGCATCATTGGAATGCATAGGAAGATATGCCAATGAAATTAAATTATTTGATCTTACTAAAGATCGTGATTGCCAAAGCTATAGCAGTCCTTCAAATGCCTCTTGGAAATTAAAAAAACTAGGTGTAAAATTCGAACAAACAAATAGCATAAAAGATAGAAGTCTTATAAAAAAGGCCATAGTAATTGAAAAAAGAGGAGTTTTATTTGGAATACCTGGCCATGCTATGGTGATGGTTCACTACGATGAAGATAAAAAAATAATAAAATATATCAACAATAGCGATAAAGAACTAAAAATTAGAACATGGAAAATGTCTGAGTTTGATCAAAGATGGGATGGATGGATTTGTGCAATTTATGCCGACAATGATATTATTCAAATGAAAACAATTGCTTCTCAAATAAAAATTGTTGATTATTATAATAATTTTATTGTTCCGAATAATTATATTTTATTCCCAAATTGATTTTTCTTTTTGCTACATTTTTCTTTTTTGGGTCTTGGTGGAACAGGTGGCTTTTCCTCGTCTGAATAGAATGGAAAAGCCCCTCTAGTTTCTAAAGGAGGAGTATCAGTATCTTTTCCACCTGCATCTCCAACATCAGAAGGCATGGTTGCATTGAAGTTCTCATCTCTTTTCATAATCCAATCTAAAAATGTCATACATTATTTAATGCTAATGCAATTAATATTACGAACAAAATAAAGATATTTTTCATAAACATGATTTAAATTTTCAATTTCTTTATATGTCAAAATATTTTTATTTTTATTTTCAATATTTTCAAAAACAAAATTAAATCTTTCTTTTATGTTAAGATAATCTTTAATTTCCTGTATTCCTTTGCCATTTTTCAAATTTGCATGTGTTAAAAATAATCCATCTTTTGAATTCTTTGCCATTTCACATATCCTTCTGATTCTGTAAAGATAATATGAAATTGCATCTTTTTTATTATAAAGTTTATTTGAAACTAAGAATTCAATTGTCTCCTCTGGCTCTCGTACAATGAATATAAATTTACAATTTTCATATGCTTGTTTGCATGAAAATTGATAATTAAAAAGCAAATGATCCATGTAAACTCTTGCCGATGTTTTGAGTTTATGCTTTCTTTCTGTTAAAAAATATATATCTTGCATGCTTCTATAGATATTTTCTTTTTTGTAACCCTGAATTGACAATAGATCGCAAAAAGCGACATATAGTTGATCAGACTCAGATCCTAAATGACTTGATAAAAATAAAACTTTTTTCATCTATAACCTTAAAAACAATTAGCCTTATAATAACTAAATAATCCATACTAAGTTAATTAGAGGAATATTATGACAGTTTGGTCAGATTTTTTTAAATTGTTTACATACGCAACCGAAAAAGATCCTTTAAGCAAAATAAAGGATACTTCAAAATTTACGGGTGCAGGTATAGCACAAACCGATGCACTTCAAACTGGCGGAGAGCTAGTAACAGGCCAAGGCCCAAGTAATTATGTAAATCTTCGTCAAACCTATGACATGATTGATACTACTACTCTTGGCAATAGGAGTATGAGGTACAAGGAATACGAAAGATTAAGAAATGTTCCAGAAATTGAAATGGCCATGACCGTATTTGCTGATGAAGCTTGTGTTTCTGGTGATACTAAAATTGCAACCCCATTCGGCTATCAAACAATTGAATGGCTAACAAACAACAAAGCAGATGAAAGATTTTTAGTATATTGTTATGATTTTGAAAAAAATGATTACAGTTTAGGATGGGCATTTGCTCCAAGAATTGTAAAAAAAGCAAAAACAATTGAAATACTTTTGGACAATGGAAAGTCAATTATCGCAACACCAGATCACAGAGTTCTTAAAAGGAATGGAGAATGGATAGCCTGTGGCGAATTAGAATTTGGCGATGAACTAATGCCATTTTATCGAACTCCAGCAAATCAAGATCTTACAAAAATCAAAACAAATCAATTCCCAAGAATCATGAGCTTTGAAAAAGGATGGGTACATGAAAGACAATTCATTGATGATTGGAGATATGGAAAAACAAATCCAGAATATGAAAAATTAAATAGAGCAACAAGATTGATTTGCGGAGATATTCCTGTTCGACAAATTGCCAAAATCATGAATTTAGATTGGCACACAGTAGAAAATTGTATTCACAAAAATGGATTCTCACTTAAAGAATTAAAATATTTAAATAAAAGCAAAACTTGTCGCAAAGTAGTTGGAGTTACAGAAGGAAAAGAAATTGATGTGTATGACATCTCTGTGGAAAAACACAAATGCTTTGCAACTGATTCTGTTATACTTCACAATTGCCAAAAAGATGATACTGGTAATATTTTTAAAATTGATTGCAAAAATGATGATGTGAAAAAAGAACTTGAATTCTTATTGTTGCATAGAAAAATGCTAAATTTGAATCGTCATGGATTTGCCTATTTCAAAGATTTAATTGTTCATGGTGATAAATTTTTTGAAATAGTTATAAATCCAGACAAGCCTTCTGATGGAATATATAAACTTACAACACTACCACCAGAAACAATGTATAGGATTGAAACTATTAAAGGAAGATTAATAGAATTCCAACAATCCAAAGAAGGTCCAGATTATCAATCGTTAGGAAGAGGAGATATATCACAACTTAGTGATGCGGAACTCAATCAATCTACAGCAATTAGATTTAATCCATTACAAGTTTTACATATTAGAATAGGAGATGATAGAAGAAACTTCTATCCTTATGGACAGTCTCTTATTGAGCCAGCCAGAGGGCCAGCACATCAATTAAGACTCATGGAAGATGCAATGGTGGTGTATAGGTTGACTCGTGCGCCAGAGCGTAGAGTGTTCTATATTGATGTTGGTCAGCTTCCTCCATTTAAAGCAGAAGCATTTTTGGAAAGAATGAAAGATCAATTCAGAAAGAGAAAAATTGCTGGTAATCGTGGCAATAGCGGAGCCAATATGGTTGAAGAAAGATGGCAACCACCTGCACAAGATGAAGACTTTTGGATTCCAATTCGCCCTAATGCAAATACAAGAATTGAAACTTTGCCTGGTGCGCAAAATCTTGGAGAAGTAGATGATGCTTTGTACTTTAGAAATAAATTATTTGTATCTCTAAACTTTCCCAAAAATTATTTCTCAAGTGAAGATGTAAATGCAACAAGAATTACATTGTCTGCACAAGATGTAAAATTTGCTCGCATGATCGAAAGATTACAATCAAATTTTGAAGATGGAATTCTTGATCTTTGCGAAAGACATTTAGAGCTTCGTGGCTACCCAAGCGAAATGTATCAAGATCTTAAAATAAAAATGACATCACCTTCTGATTGGCGTGAATTGTCAAGAAATGAAGTTAAGACTGCAAGATTTGGAAATGCTGCATCGCTTAAGGGAAGTTTGCTTATGTCAGATTTCGACATATTAACAAAAATACTTATGCATACCGAAGAAGATGCATCGATGATGTTGAGTCGTTTGAAATTACAAAAACTTGAAGATTTAAAAATTGCTATCATGGGGCAAAATCCACAATTGCTTGGAGTCGGTGTTCCAAGTGAAGAAAAAGCTGCTCCAGAAATTGGTGCTGAGGCTGGTGGACCTACTCCAGAATTGGGTGCAGAAGGAACTCCACCACCAGAAGGAACTCCACCACCAGAAGGAACTCCTCCAGAAGAAAGCGAATCAAAAGAAGAAACTGGTTCGTCTGCCTCTGAAATACCAGAAGCAGATGAGGAAGATTTGAAGAAATATAACCTTGAAATCTATAGCTATGGAACAGAACAAGATTACGAAGATAAAGACACTAGTTATTTGAGTTAATATTACAATGGAAAGACAATTACCATCATTTGTGTTTAAAAATAAATCCTTACTTTCTATTTCTAGAAATGCAGGATGTTATCATTGTTGTAAGATTTTTAAAGCAGACGAAGTAAAAGAATTTACAGACGAAGGGGAAACTGCACTTTGTCCAATTTGTAAAGTTGATGCAATAATATTTGATTGCATTGGATATGAACTTACTGAAAGTAATTTGCAAAAATCTTTTAAGTATTGGTTTTCAAAATAAATTATATTGGGCTATCTGAATTAGGCAAAACAACCATGTCAGTAGTGCGATTTTTTTCAATGCCACCAGCAACCCTTTTAATTTTTGTAATATCTAATTTGTCCAAATCATCTTGAAGTTGAGGGAAATTTGAAACTTCTGTTTTAAACAAATTATATAGCCTACCCATGAAGCTAGAATCATTACTAATTGATTTGTCAACGAAGACAAACATTGGTGCTAAAACTTCCATTCTTTCTTTTGTTAAACCCATTGGACCAATCTCATTGGCCAAATCAGTTCCCACACTTTCCATAAATTCATAAAATGTTTTCATTTTTTACCTCATTATTTATATTGATAAGCATACTTATATAGTTGTGACATTTGTTTTTGACACAAACAAATATTGAAAAATAAAAGTAAAAATATTGTTATAATGCAATATATACGATAATGACACGGCATCCAAAATCGTGCTAATAAAATATATTTGTAACCTACAGCACAGGGAGTTGATTACACATGAAAAGAAAACTTATCAGTTTCGAAGCGTTTAAAAATTTAGAAGAAGGATCTTTGACAAGATCAGAACAAGAACTAATCAATGCAGAAGATGTTTTGGGTAAAACCCTTGGCGTTGATGTTGAATTGCATTGTTATGGAGAATCAGATGTTACATATAAAACATCCGATGATACATATATTCATGCAATTTATAAATTAGAAGATGATCAAGTTATTCTTGAAAATATTCAAGAACTTGTAATCGATAATGAATCGGCAAAAGCAAATTCTCGTAATGCTATTTCAGAAATGGTTGATGCATTGCTTGATAATAACAAGCAAAAAGCAAATACTAAATTTGAAGAATATTTTTCAATGCCAAGTGTTCGTAGAGAACTAACTGAAGGATATAAGGCTGTAGTTACCGCTAATAAGCCAACTGGCAAACGATCTCATTGGTTTAAAAAACATCGCAAATCATCCTCTGTAAATAAAGGTAGAATAACGAGAGCGAGAAATGCTAGAATGGTTCCAGAATCTATAAGAAAATTAGCAAGAAAAGAAGCGTCAAAAGCAAAGAAAAAATTGGGAAAAACATCCAATAAAAGATGGGGAGTTCAGACTCGTTATAAAAAGACTATGAAAGAATGGTCAAAATTAGCTGAAAATGTATTTGGATATATCGATTATAAAAATTATGGTCATGTTATTTCTGAATCTGTAGTCAAAAATGACAACAACGGAAATGTAGTTGCTTTGGCAATTCCAAACATACAAAAGCGTAACGAAGGTAAAGTTCTTTCATTTAATTGGAAGACTTTAGATACCGAAGTTAAAGTTCTTCGTGGCAAAGCAAAGAGAGTAAATGAAGACCAATCATTCGTAAAAGCTATTGCTGAACTTAAACGATATAACAATATATCTGACAATGCTAATCTTGAAGAATGCTTGGAAAACATTGTCGCAAAATGGCCATCAGTTCTTTATTTGACGCAAGATGAACTATCAGCAAACATCGCTGAAGCTCTTGAAATCGCAAATGTAAATAATTATGATGATAGCGTTTGCAACTTTATGGCAGAAGCAATTCTAAGAACAGCACATCATGCTTATACTAATCGTGTTAGCAAAATCGCTAAGTTGGCTGGTTACTCTAATGATGTAACTTCCGAATGCAAAACATGCAAAGATTCATATGTTGAATTCCAAAACATAGCTGTTGATTTCTTTGACAAAATAGACGAAAGCGATAGCATTGATTTAAAAGTATTTTCCGATTTATACAAAGCACTTCATGAAATGAATAAAGCAGCAATTCAAATCGGAGATGAAGTTGCTAAGGTAGAAACCGCTAGCTTCATGTCTGAATGTGAATCTGTACTCAATAGAAATTCTGCTCCTAGTTTGGAATTAGCAGAAAATATCGCTGATTATATCAGTGAATTGGTTGAAGCAAACTTGGATCACTCTGGCGAATGGAAAGACATGGATGTTCATACCTCGGTAGGTGGAGATCACCCCATGAATGCTTGGGCTGCAAAACAAACCGATGCTGTTCCTTCCAAATTTAATGGTGGGGATGAATATGGTCTTAATCACAGTCCAGTAAGCGATGGAAAGTCCTTCGGTGGCGAAGAAGAAATGATGGGTGATGCTTTAGGAAACGATAGCGGAGATAATACTTGGCCTTCCCTAAACAATCCCTACATTCCTGATGCTTTTGAATTTACAATGAAAGGCGAAAAAGGTGCAGATAAAGATAATGATGAATTAGGAACTTACCAAGATAGTGATACTTGGCCTAATCTTAAAAATACTTTATCCCCAGAAAGCAAAAGACCAGTAATCAACCAATAAAGGAGAGTAATGAGTGATAAAATGCTACTTGTTGACTCCTGCAATTCTGGCGGTTTCGTTCTAAGTCTAAATGAATCCACTAATAGAGGATTAACTAGCTTTAGAGGGAAATTCCAAGAAGCAGAAGCTGTCAATAAAAATAAAAGGAAATATCCTTACAGTGTTTTAAGCGACAATGTTAAGGCTTTAACTCCAATAATTGAAGCAAGAGGGTTGATTGGAGAATTAGATCATCCTACAGATAGTATCATACATTTCGAAAAAGCTTCCCATGTAATTACTAAGTTATGGTGGGAAGGAAATAATCTTATGGGTGAAGGCGAAATATTAAACACTCCTCATGGCCGTATTCTAAAGGCACTAATCAATGATGGTGTGCGTGTTGGAATCAGCAGCAGAGGTGTTGGCAACGGAAGAGTAGATGAAAGTGGAATTCTTGTCATTGGCGAAAGTTATAAACTATTAACATTCGATGCAGTGGCTGATCCATCTACACATTCTGCTTTCCAAGAAAAAATTGTAAGCAAGCGTGAAAGTTACATTCCATCAAATAATTCAGTGGAATCTTCTGATTCTTCAGTTAAAAACGAAAGCAGAAGCATACATAAAATTAGCAAAGAAGCATTAATAGCTTGCTTAGGTGGAATAATTGAAGATCAAACAAAGAATATAAAATCTAAAATTGTTTGATTTAATTTTTTAAAAACGAAATACTAGCAAAGTGAGGTTAGGCTAATGGAAAAGATAATGGAAGCAATCAAGAAACTTTTACCAGAATCCGATGTAAAGGAAGTAAGTTCAGCTATCAACGAAATGCTGAATCAGGCAACGCTAGATCTCGAAAAAGAATATAACGAGAAACTTGAAGAGGCCTATACTGAACTTTCTGGGGAATTGTCAAACTCTGAAAAAACCGCAGAACAAGGTTATGAAGAAGCATATGCTATCATTGCCGATTTGCGGAATCGTCTAGATATTCAAGGCGAAGAATACAAAAACGCACTTGAAGAAGGATACGAAGAAGCTTATCAAATGTTGAAGTCGGAACGATCCAAAAACGGCAACATCGAAGTTGAGTTGTATGAAGAATACGACAAGAAACTTCAAGAAATGAAAGAATATATCGTAGACAAAGTAGATCAATTCTTGCAAGCAAAAGGTCAAGAAATTTACGAACAAGCTCGCAAAGATGTTGTTAGTGATCCTCGTATCGCAGAACATAAAGTTGCCTTGGATAAAATCGTTGATATCGCAAGTAACTATTTGTCTGATGATGAATCTCAAAACTTCTCTTCAGCTAAAGTTGAAGAATTCCAAAAACAATTGGAAGAGTCTAGAGGCCAACTCCGTATTATGGAAGCTCGCAATATTCGCTTGTCTACCGAAAATACCAAACTTAATGAAAATGTACGCTATGCTAAAAATTTGATTACAGAGCAAAAACAAGCGACATCTTCACAGAAGAGATCTGAAGTAATCACAGAACAGAAAGAAAGATTTGAAAAAGCAAAGAATGTAACGGGGAGAGGACAAAAAGTTGTTGATCAAGAAGTCGTCATTGCGGAAAATGTCGGCAACAACAGCAGTGAAATAGACCAAATTTTGGTTCTTTCAGGTATAAAGAAACCAAAGTAAAAGCTAAATTCTAACAAGTTATAAAGGAAATTTTAATATGAACGCTAATGCTAGATTTTTAAATGAAGCTAAAGAGTTAGAAGGACGCTGGGCTAAGACTGGTCTCCTCGAAGGCATCGAAGACCGTAATACTCGTGCAGCCACAGCAGTTCTTCTCGAAAACCAACGCCTTATCAACGAAGTGTCTACCGACACCGCTGACATCGCACAGTTCAAACGAATCTCAATCCCATTGGTTCGTAGGATCTACCCACAATTGATCGCTAATAAGATCGTATCAGTCCAGCCTTTGCTCGGACCTACTGGTCTTGTTTATTATCTCCGCTTTAGATACTCTTCCAACAAGGGTGCTACTCGTGGTGCTGATAATAATAGCGGTTTCCCTGGCGATGATGCAAATTCATTGATGCAGAGAGCAGATGGTACTGCTAATCTCGATATCTTCTATTCCCATCAGTTCGTTCAAAATGAAGTGGGAGCTACCGATGATGGTGCAGATGCTACATCTGTATACAATCCTTTTGAACACACCCCTATCTTGACAGGAACCGTTACTGGTACTGTTTATGATGGTGCTGTAGCTATCCAAACATTCAGCGTAAGTTCCGCTGGTGTATTTAACTTTACCGATATCGGAACTCCTAGCCCAAAAGCAACCTCCGCAGGATCAAGCTTAAATGCTACTACTGGCGTGGTTACCCTTGCTTGGACTGGTGGCAACCCTGGTGATAACCATATCGTTGCAAGTTACGAAGCTAATCTTGAATGCTCACAAGATCTTCCAGAAATCAACCTCGTTGTTGAATCTGAAGATATTACTGCCAAAACCCGTAAGTTGAAGGCTGTATGGTCTTATGAAGCTCAACAAGATCTTCGCTCACAACACAACTTGGATGCTGAAGCCGAATTGACCGCAGTTCTTGCTCAAGAAATTAATCTTGAAATTGATCGTGAAGTCCTCACCGACCTCCGTCAAAATGCTGGTACTGTAACCGCTTGGGATTTCAACACCTCCTTGGGTGATACTATCAAAGAAAAATACGAATCTCTCTATGTGAAGATCGTTGAAATTTCCTCAGTTATTCATCGTAAGACCCTTCGTGGTGGTGCTAACTTCATCGTTACATCTCCTGAAGTTGCTTCAATCTTTGAAACCGCAACCGCTGGTTTTGCTCCTGCACCTTCTGAAACTTTCAGCAGCAGCTTGGGTATCCAGTATGTTGGTACTGTGAACAATCGTTGGAGACTATATAAAGATCCATTGTTCCCATCTAACCAAATCCTTATGGGCTATAAAGGCGATTCATATCTTGACTCAGGATATTTCTACTGCCCTTATGTTCCTCTTACTCAGACTCCTGTTGTTCTCGATCCAGAGAGCTTCTGTCCTCGTAAGGGAATTTTAACAAGATACGGAAAAAAATTATTGAGGGAAGGGGCAAAGTTTTACGCAAGAATGAGCATTGCCAATTTTATTATATAAAAATACTAGTAATATATCAAATACAAAGTATTGAGAAAACCTCGGATTTTTCCGAGGTTTTCTTTTTTTTGTAACATGTAGTTTTAAATTTAATCTATGCCAATTTTCACAAAATTTTCTGTATATTTAACTGCGTTAAAAAAAATCAAGAAAGAGTTGTAAGTTTTAGGTTGACATTTCTTTATTTTTGTCGAATAATATAGTCAGCATCTATAAGGAGAAAAATCGTGAACATCGAAGAATTTAAAACTAAGTATGCCGCCTTCAAAGATACCGACAAGATTCAAATCCAATGTGATCATCATAATCACATTCCTTTTGGAGAAATAATTACAATAGGCAAACAACCAGCAAAGAGAAACATCTTGAAAAGCGGAGGCAAGGAATTCATTTGTCGCCAATGCTTTATGAAATACAATAACCCTGTAAACAAGATCGGAGAAAAAAGACAAGATGATTCCATCATTGAAGTATTTTGTCCTTGCCAAGAGCATAATGGCGAACCATCACGCCAAATGAAAAAAAGTTGCTACTACGGATCAATGGAAACGCCTTATCTGCAAATTTGTGGAAGCTGTGTGCAAAAAGGCAGAGAAATAAGCGATGAACAAAAAGAAAGAATTCGACTTTCTCTTACTGGTATTAAGCGTAGTGATGAGTTTAAAGAAAAACTTAGCGTTTATATGAAAAACAATCCAGAAGGAATCGCAAGAGCAAAGTCTAATTTAATTCCAGGTTCTGGTGGGGGCTGGAACGAAGGTTTAAATTTATCAGAAGAAACAAAACAAAAAATGTCTGAATCTCATATGGGCAAGAAATTTTCCGAAGAACATTGTCAAAAAATTTCTGAAGGGAGAAAAAAAATGTTAGAAGAAACCGGAGGCTTCACTCCAGAACACCGAATGAAGCTATCACGGGCAACGATCAGACAGTATCAGAATGGTTTTGACCCCAAGACCCACCATATTAGGGGAGTACACCATTCAACCAAGATACCATCGGGGCAAGGGGTATTTAGGTCGTCATACGAGAAGAAAGCCTTCATGATACTGGATAATGACGAATCCGTTGTGTCTTACGAGATCGAAAAAATAACGATTAAGTACTTCAATCCAATCAAGAAGATCGATTCATTATATGTGATAGACATTTTAGTGAAACACAAAGACGGAACATCGAAATTGATTGAAGTAAAACCTCAATCTTGGCTTCTCGACCCAGTTATACAAGCAAAGATCGAAGCTGGAAAAATAAAGGCAGCAGAAATCGGCTTGCCATTTGAAGTTTGGACAGAAATGAATCTTTTTGGTCATGTGTATAACAAAAAAAATATGAAATTGTTCATGGATAAAATATTAAGTGAAGTCGATAAAAACAGAAGGATCAAGATATCGTCCGAGAAATCAAAAAGATATTACCACACCCATATTGCCAACGACAAAATTACCTTATTTTGCTCCTTCTGCAACGAGGAACATACTCCGCTAAGACTTACGCACGATAAGAATATAGCCAGAAATGGTCGCTACATATGTGAGCGTGAGGGAGGTCATATAGCGGGAAGTAGACCGAAGCCACATTTGCAAAAAAACAATCCTCATGTAGCTGACGGAAAGAAAGAATGCGTTAACTGTTTACAAATATTGGAATTTAAACTTTTCTCGCCCGACAATACGAAAAGAGATGGTCTTTGCGGAAGGTGCAAGGAATGCAGATCTAAAAAAGCAAAAGAAAAATACAATAAAAAAACTAAATAAATACAGTGTAATAATTTAGTTTTTAAATAATGAGGCTAACTTGAAAAGTTTTATACAATGGTTAGAACAATCTACTCTTGGAACCGAGATGGTTGATGAGAGACAAATAGATTCAGCATACGACAAGGCAAAATTTGCGGTAAAATTAGTTCAAATGTATGATGAGACTTTGCCAAGAGATCAGAAATTACTTTTAAACATAAGCACTATAGCCACATTAAATCAAGGTGTTTATGGGATGTATAGTTCTGCTGAAGACAAGAAGGTAATTGGAGCAAATGTTGTTGGGAAAATAAGAATGAAATTTGGAGATGATTTTATAGCAAGTCAAAAAATAAACACTCTTCCATCGGCAGTAATAAAGAAATACATACCAGATGTTGATTTAAATCAGATAAAATCATCTGATGTCATTCATATAAATGTACAAAAGCATTTACAGTCACATGGAGACACGCTGGAATGTGTTTTAGAGCTTGCCAGTACGATTGTTCACGAATGTACTCATGAATTAGAAAGGCAAAAAACAGGCACCACTAATGAGATTGGCCCAGTTAAAGCAGAAGGTATATTCATGCAATGGGTAAAAAGAAATTGGAAAACAATAACGACCAGAATTCCGCAGATTGCAAGCATTCCCAAGAAAGACATTAATGCTTAATTTCGCTATTAGGATCGAACTTTTTTATAATTTTGTAAAAAACTATGTAAATGAATGTGATAGTGATTGTGAACTCTAATATTCCACCTAAAAACTTACCAAGTTCTATTTCCATTCCTGTGACTGGTATGAATATTAGATTCCTCCAATTTCCTCCAGTTGAGTTTATTATATAATTTATAAAAGGCATAAATATTGTTTCTGATATAATTGAAACAAGTTTCTGAACTGTCTGTGCAGCTATTAGGGTTATGGCCATAGAAAACAAATTACTTGAGAATATAAATTTTTTATAATCATTTATTTCTTTTTTAAATTGTTCTTTACTTATAAAATTTTTCTCATCCATAAATTTATCTCACTTAAAAACATATATATAATATAAGAGTAATCATTTAAATGTATGGAGATAAAATGAGAATTACATGTTTTTTAATTTTATTTTTAATTGTTTCTGGTTGTGAGAGAATTAGACATAGGGATATAGAAAAAAATTACAGTGGCTTTACCTTGTACAATAAAGAAAAAGCGTCTTTCAAGAATACGAGTTTGTGCAAGACGACTGATGATGTTTTATATTGTAAGCCATGTGCAATTCGCACAATAGTAAGTGAAGACTTTATGCGTGGATACAACGATGTGATGATTAACAAGAAGATAAAATTATTTGGCAAGAATGATGATTACCAGACTGGGAATAATCTTGGATTGAATGACAAAAAAGATAATGTTTCTCGTAAATTTGATGTAAGAAAATAAAATTAGTACACTAATATTTTGGAAAAAGGAAAATTAAAATGTTTGATAAAAACAATAAAAACTACAAGTTTTATTTAGCTGGAATCATTTCCGAAAGTCAATACTACGATCTTTGTGAAGATCATCCAATAGCTACGAATGATGGTGGCAAACTTGAAGCCTCAAACGATGGAAACAGAATGTTGATGAATAACCTAAAAGATATAAAGGAATACGCTGACCTTATTCTTTCTATGCTAGAAGATCATGACCAGCTTGATGAGTGGATGGAAAATAAAATTTCGGTTTGCAGAGCATACATGTCTGATGTTGGCCATGCATTTAAAAACGACAAAGATGAAGATGAAGAAGAAGGTGGGTGTGGTGGCATTCCAGTTGCTAGTATGGGTGCAAAGTCTATGGATTTAACTCCAATTACAAGTTTGTATCAAGCTATGCGATAATGATGGAATAACAAAAAGTTATTTAAAGTCCATTTTTCATAAAATTCATATTTAAATTTCACTTTATAGAATTACATCTTACAAAAGTGGTGCATTTGCTTAAATCTTTCAATTGATTAGCTCCAACATAAGCACATGCAGATCTTAGTCCGCCAAGAATTTGATTTACTACAGTTTCGGCACTACCTTTATAACCAACAAATTTAACTTCGCCTTCTGAAGCCCTATAATCCTTCATTCCGCCACAATATTTGTTATTTGCCTCTTCACTAGACATTCCATAAAACTTCAAATATTTTGTATCATCTTCAAATATCCATTCTCCCTCACATTCATCTGTACCAGCAAACATTCCTCCAAGCATTACAAAGTCTGATCCTGCTCCGAAAGCTTTTGCTACATCGCCAGATTCTTTGCATCCACCATCTGAACATATAAGTCCATTTAATCCATGTGCTGCTTCTGCACATTCGATTACGGCACTAAGTTGAGGATATCCTACTCCTGTAACCATACGAGTTTTACATACGCTACCACCGCCTATTCCGACCTTTATACAATCTGCTGCACCTGATAATAAAAGTTCTTGAACCATTTCTGGGGTACATACATTTCCAGCCATAATAAATGAATCTGGGAATATAGATCTAATTTCTTTAACTTTGTTTTGAAAGTGTTCTGTATAGCCATTAGCGACATCAATGGAGATGTTTATTTTGCGATTTGTAGATTTCATTTCTTTCAGTTTGATAAAATCGTCATCGGTAATTCCAGTTGTGTAAAATGCGAATTCTGAGTATTCATTAGAATCAAAGAATTTTTGTAGTATGGGCAATTCATAGAATTTATGAAGACAAGTAAAAATGTTTAATTTGCCTAATGATTCTGCCATTTTCAAAGTTCCAACAGTATCCATGTTGGCAACAATGATTGGCACTCCTTTTATTATTGAATTGCTATTTAGTCCTTTAAAGCTTCTTGATAGGACTACATCTTTTCTACTGGCTGTTTTAGATCGTTTTGGTTTTATAAGAACATCATTAAATCCAAGTTTTATTTCATTGATAATTTGCATGTAATAGCCTTAATCTAAATCTGTTAATATCTCGTTAAATGCAATGATAAATAAAATATAGATTAAAGTAAAGACAATATATTCAAAAATGAAGATAATATGAATCATATTTCTTTGTTGAACTTTTCTGTGATTTTATATTTATGCTTCCCAGTAATAGTTGCTTTTTTTTTCACATTGTCATAGGTTAGCATACCATCAATTTTGCCAGTAAAGTCAATATGCAAATCATAAATTGGTTTTGTCAAAAAAGATTTGTTATTATAAAGTTCGTTATCCCATTTTATTTCATTCTTGCCACATTTTGTTGTGACAATTACGCTATCGATTTTTATAGATGGCAATTCTTTTTCTTTGCATTTGCCTTGATATAAAATAAAAACTTTTGATATGTTTAGGCTTTCAAGAAAAGACCAGATGTCATCATTTTTTACTAAGTGCATTCTCCTCTCTTTTAGACCCGAAATATTCATGGTCTATTTGTATATATTGACCGATAATAGAATTTTATTGATTTTCATTTATCCTCTTACTGATGACATCTGTATATTTTGATTCTTTTTCTATAAGAATATATTTACGATTTATTTGTTTTGCAATTTTACCTACTGTTCCACTACCAGCAAATGGGTCGAGTATTGTGTCGCCTTCATTTGACCATGATGAAATGTGGTCATAGGCAAGTTTCTCTGGAAAGGGTGCTGGGTGTCCTTTATAGCCAGCACGACCTTCACGCCAAACATTGTCACGCATACGAAAATCAGATATTTTTAGGTTTTTGGTTCGCCCATTATATCTTCCATTGTCTGATGTTTTAATCTTTTTTCTAATGTGAAAAGTTTTACCAGCCGATTCATTTGGTATGTCGTGAATAGGATTGTATGTCTTTACGCTTCCTTTTGTGAACACGAACATATACTCGAACTGTTGTTTGTATCGTTGGGCGTTCAAGTGGTGGGGAAAAATGGCGGTTTTATGCCATATCATCGTATCGTGGAGATTAAAGCCTACATCTTTAAAGTAAAGTGCTTGCTTGAATGAAGTTCCTGTCTCATTGCCCTTTATAGTGGCATCTCCTACCACCCAAACCACTACACCGCCTTCTTTTATTACTCTAAACAATTCTTGAATTGCTGGTTTCCAAATGTGTTCACCCCAATCTAAACTTCCACTATATGTTCGGAGATTATCGTAAGGGGGAGATGTTAGAACCATATCAATATTATTGCTTTTAATATGTTTCATTAAATCAAGACAATTTGCATTGTAAATACAATTTTCTAACACACCTTCTTGCTCTGCATCTTTGGTTGTTTTTATCATATTTCAATTACTGATCTTTATAATATTCATGTATTTGATTATGCAAAAGAACGAGTCTGCAAAATATTAAAATAATTACAAAAATTATTCCAATATTTATAAGCATGAATTATTCACTTTTTTAAATTGTCTTTTGAGGTATTTTTTAAGGCACAAAAAAGCATCAGAAGATGACAAATTGTTTAATTTGTGCATATTTATACCATTGATTTTATCTGAGTCGATTTGGAAATATTCACCATCAAATGAAATCCAGTCATTCCTTTTTGAATATTGAATAAGAATATCAAGTGTTGTTTTTTCAATTATAGTCATTCGAATATTATGCTATTAATGCAAAATATCTTCAAGCCCAAAATAGTAATTATTTTTATTGTAACCTAATTCTTCAATTATTTTTTTCAATTTTTCTCTTAAATTTTCATGATATTGAATACCATTTGTTATTTGTTTTTCTTTTGATTCTTTACAATCCCCATAAATCATATATCCAAACATTTGACAAATGTCATTATTTAAACCAATTCTTTTTTCAACTTGCTTTTCACAATAAGATTTTATTTGTTCGTCTGTAATGTTGGCTTGTTTTTTCAATGAATTTAAATCAATTGATTGGATCATTTTTATAAAATCAACAAGTGAAAATTCAATTTTAAGATCGATTCCTTTTTCATTAACATTTAGGTGAATAGAATCGTCTCTAAAGGATTCTTGATAAAGATGTATTTTTGGATCATAATACAAACTTACTTTTGTACTCATCGACTACTCTTTTGTGAGAAAATTTGGTATTCTATGGGCGAATGTTTTAAGATACTCTTGTGCGCCTTTATTGTCAAATACAATTTCAAATCTATCTTTTTGTTTTTTAATTTCACAAAAACAATCAAGAGAATTAAAATAATCTGCTATTATCACAGTTCCCTCTTCTCCAAATTTTTGTGTTCTGAGGTAAACTTTCCTCTTACTTTTCCTACCAGAATCGATATACCAAATCATCCAAGCTAGATCATTAAGTGATTCTAGTATCTCCCTAGTTACGACCTTTTTACCTTCTTTGTAAAATGTTCTATATAAATCATTAAAGCAAGGATAAGCAACCGAATAGCATCGATAGGTGTTTTTATCCTTTTTTATTGTACTACTATCTATTTTAAAAAATTCTTTTAGTTCATTTATTTTATATGAAAGCCAATTTAAATTATTATCTCTCATGGCCAAATAACAATTTCTCCCATAAGTTGGATTTACAATTGAAGATCCTCCCAATATGGTTCCATAAAGGATTTGCTTTTGATATGATTTTATAATCGGACTGTTTTCATAAGTCATGATAAATGTATATATTATTTTCGCAATTTTTTATCCAATAGATTATATTAAAAATAACCGATAATTATATCTATACTAGTTTCTATACCTTAATTTCAAGGAGGCTATTATGGGTGCTACTAGCGTAACAGGTGTAGGTCAAGGTTCAGCCAGCAAGGTTGGACCAGCAATCAAGAACATTACCATTAACGATCCACATATCATCATTGCTGGTGATTGTGATACTTCTGTTAATATAGGTAGTGGTAACTGGCAAGCATTGGTCAAATTTCCAGAATTGCCACTCGGACCAGAACATTATTCCGTTTTTGTGATT